>Ga0335396_10006815_pt1 | contig 11175 bp, 11 predicted proteins | sample FRY02_FD_205743 | JGI IMG/M metagenome (GOLD analysis project Ga0335396, IMG submission 205743) | Freshwater microbial communities from Lake Fryxell liftoff mats and glacier meltwater in Antarctica - FRY-02 (spades assembly) (version 2) | ecosystem: Environmental > Aquatic > Freshwater > Ice >... | reverse complement strand
GCGCTACAAGTTTCCTATTTACCGCGATGAGTTCTTCCTTTGAGAGCTTTTTTCCTACCGCTACAAATCTGTCTTTTTGACATTCTTTTGCACAAATATGAGAGATCTTGTCAACGTTTGTAAGGAGAGAATTCATATCGAATGACATGTGTCGTGATATGAATTACAATTTATCAAAAAAATCAATTTTAATTAAGTGTTATGACGGTTTGGTATGTTTCCAAAGCGGCAACAATCGTACCCTTGTCTTGGTATGCACTATTCCCCGATTTTTTGTTACTAAGAGTAACAGTGATGGGATAATCATCACACGAGTATGTGCTACATTTATCGTCCATTCTAATCCTGGTAATGATTGAATTTAACAATCCACCGTTCCTGGCTTGGTAATTATGGAACGGTATATTGTGGTTATCTGTGATAGTTTGGGTTAGGAATGAAATCCATCCTAGTTCATTTAGTCTTACAGAGGTATTGGTAGGGTTGGAGTCGATATTGACGAATGCTATTAGATATCGATGTTCGTTCATAAGCATGCATTGTATTTTGCACATGTAGATTGAGAAGGCGCGTTCGTCTTTGATTTTTGTCATTGATGGTTTGTTGAAGAATGTATCGATTGCAGTATATAAATCATCTATTCTTACATCATTGTCGTAGAGAGGTTCTCCGTATTCTGCCATTTTAATTTAAGACTGGTTAGTTTTAAATTACACAATTTATCGCTTTCTTAATTCTTCCAGCGTTTCCCGAACCTTGTTCATATCTGCACCGTTTACGCGCTCCACCTTTTGTCCATTGTAGTAAAAATCAAAACAGGGTACAGATGTTACATCCGGACTAAACCCATCATCTACATCCTCCTTAACAATTGCACATTCACTGTCTCTGCTGTATTGCATAGCCAATTGAGCGTACTTTGGAGCAATTTGCACACATGGAGCGCACCACGAAGCAGATATATCAACAACAACGATTTTATGGGTGTTGATTAAATCTTGCTTGTGAGAAGCGCTTGTAATTTGCATACATTCTGGCGTTCCAGAATCTTCACTTTCTGGGGTTTTGGTTTTATCAAGATCTTTATATTTTGCATAAGTTGCCATTTTATAATTATTATTAGGTTCTTTAAAACATGTTTTTAATTAAACAATAGGATTTTCTGTGATGGTTTCAATCGATTTCGAATTAGACTTCCAACGTTTTGAAACATAGAATCATCATTAAGAAAAGTATGCATAGAAACATCCCAGAAATAAGTATTGTTATTGTGCTAAGTGCTAACATCCAATAATCATCACATGTAATCTTGCTACAATCTTTATAATCTATATATCCATAAATGGCCAACCCAAATATGACCAGCATGATTGAAATTGATATCGTAAAAAAAATACCAACGTTGCTACATTTTTTCATTTTATTTCAACATAAACATCTCTATATAGTTTCAATTTTAATTTATATCTCTTACCTCTCTTGTCTTTTTTCTATTGTCTTTTTTGGATGTTCCGGAGGACTATAAATCGTATACAATTTCATACCGTTCTTACCAGCCAAGATATTATGCCTCGTTCCTCCCGGGATTAGCACAGCACTACCATTATTCAGCCGGTAAGTAGCGTTTCCGATCACAGCTGTCCCTGAGCCTTGTTCAACTCTGATAAATTGGCTTGTATTTTTGTGTATTTCGGAGCCTAATTCCTGGAGAGGTTTAAGGTTCATCACAACTAATTGTTGTTGTTTAGAGATAATTGTTTTTTAGAGTTAATGTTTCTATGTTCCCCTTGAATGCCATTTTATATCATACTATATTTTTAAACAATTTAAAACAATGAAGAATAACAACTAAAATATGAATAAACAGATTACTAAATTAAAGATGTTGCCATATTCTAAAACCACTGTATTTTATACACCAATTGAAGAAGAAGATGAAGTTATTGTAAGAACAGGAACAATTGCCGACGGGTCGTGTTTTGTGCATGCTATACTGAACGCATGCTCGAAAGAATATGTTGCGATGGATAAAGCCGACCGAACAAAATTTGTAAAAGGAATTAGAGCAAGTCTGGCCGGTAAAACAGATATGGAAGAATGGGAGAAAATTGGCGTTGGACTTGTTGCAAAAATAGGCTTTCAGGAAAACATGAATAATATTTGGTCTGGTTTGTATGCTTATTTGGAAAAAGATGTAAAATCCAAGAATCATTCTGTAAGAAATGTTATAAAACAATTGATAGAATCCAACAAGGAGTTAAATTTGTATAAGATTGTAGCAGACTTATTACCTCTCAAGGTTGTATCGAAAGATATTATACCATCTGTTTACAACAATTCGGAAGATGCAAGTATCGACGAGCATGTAAAAGAAATCAACAATAAAATCATTTCATATACCAAGAAAATCCCCGAACTGTCTGAAATACCAAAGAATAAATTAGAACATATTGTTAAAGCTGTAGAAAAATTATCAACCACTATATCTCACGAAGCAAAACATAGCGCCTACAAAAAGTATATACACGGATTAAAAAAAGTATCAGAAGAAGTCGACCAACAAACAATAGAATTATATTCAGAACATTTTAACTGCGATATATACTTCATCGACGGACGAACCCGCATGCCTTACCAAAATGCATCAACTAAGCTAAATCTGAAAAAGAGAAAATCAATCATAATTATGTGGGTAGGAGGTGTACACTATGAAATCGTTGGCAGATTACTACCTGGCAACAAAATACAGAGAGAGTTTGTCCATGAAGATCCGACCATTCAAAAATTATATACATTCTTGTGCTATCCAAACAAAATTAGCGAAAAGTACCCAAATCTTATCCCATATCTACCAAAAGAATACAAGCCTGTAAATGATACTTTTGCAGAGCTGAAATCAAGACTGGAGATGTCTGACGAAGATACAGGAGATGCAGACGATTATTACAGGGCATCCCCTGACAAAAGATTTTACAATAGTTCAGATTCTGATTCGGATTCTGAATAAATAAACTAATTTTAATATAATTCCACATTATATTAAAAATGGAATCTCTCAACGAATATAATGCAATTCAAGAAAATATCTATACAGGAATTATCCTAATGAATTTTGCAACAGCTATACCTTCTCTCCGCAGGTATGTTTTAACTATAGACGAAGCCACCAAAAATATTAGATCTGGTACTGATTTAGATTCTAATATTGATATTTTGGAAGATATGCGAAGACGCATAGAACGCGTTGTAGATGAAATCAAAGACGAATCCAAAGAAATTGCGGAAACGATTTATCTCCTTAAAAACTACGATGTGGATAATGAAATTTTCTATGCTATCTATAACACAACCGAGATGCTTAATAGTTTGCAATATAATGATGAATACTTACGAAGATTGCAATATCTCATCGAATTAAAAAGTGCTGTCAATTCTCATTTAGGATGGGAAGAAAAGTCTGATCAAGATGACGAGTCCGATCAAGATGACGAGTCCGAACAAGATGACGAGTCCGAACAAGATGAAGAACCAGCATACAATCACGATGAGGAACTTGTTGCAAAGGTTCTTCAAGACGCAAAAGATTATGCGGAAAGTATATATGACGAGGAAGACGATGACAATAATGATGATTATTATAGAATTTACAAGTATATTGAAGAAATATCCAAAGAAGAAAATTACACAAAAAAGAAAATTCTTGTTTCTCAACTCGAAAATTTAATTACGAAGACGTACGTTGAACCCGTTGAATTATTGGATGTAAGTGGAATTATGGACCCTGATGAAATAATGTACGAGGAAGAGCCCAAAAAAGAAGCGGAACCGGCTGAGGATCACGTCGCAAAAATTCTCCGAGTTGCTGAAGAATTTGCGGAAAGTATATATGATGAGGAAGATGGAGACAATAATGAAGATTATAATTTAATTTGGGGGTATATTGAAAAAATACACAACGAGAAAAAAGAATCGCAGAAAATGATTATTGTCTCGAAACTCGAAAATCTAATTAAGAAGGTGTATAAGAACGAGCCCAAAAAAGAAGCGGAGCCGGTTGAGGATCACGTCGCAAAAATTCTCCGAGTTGCTGAAGAATTTGCGGAAAGTATATATGATGAGGAAGATGAAGACAATAATGAAGATTATGATTTAATTTGGAGGTATATTGAAAAAATACACAACGAGAAGAACCCTCAACGAATGATTGCTGTATCAAAACTCGAAAATCTAATTAAGAAGGTGTATACCAATATTCAACCATCGTATACTCCATCCCCACAACGGATTTCACCACCTCGGAAACTTCCTCAACCGGAAATGTCTCCTAATAGGCAACCACTCGAGCGCGGTATAAATATAGACCGTAGTTTATCCAAAGTAGATTCTAAAAGTGTTGATGGGTTTATAGAAATTGAGCAATTTTTGCCAAAGTATCCCAATTTCGAGGAATATTCGGAAGAAGTGTTGAATCCGTATAGTAGTTTTTACAAATCTGTATATCTGAAAAAGGAGTTTCATGAAGAATTGTTGGAAACCCACGAGGACATGCCGGGTGTTGGAGAATTGATGAAACATCAGCGTTTCTTATCAAAATTTTTATCCTCTTACACAACATACGATAAAATATTGCTGGTGCATAAGATGGGAGTGGGAAAAACAATGTCGGCCATTGGAGTCGCTGAGAAAATAAAGAACGAAGAAAATAACTATGTTGGTGCAATGGTGTTTGCCAAAGGTGAGGGAATCCTCAATAATTTTAAATTCGATTTAGTAAACAAAACTGCAGGCGGTATATATACACCCGAAAATATCAACGAACTAACATCTCTGGAAAAACAACACAGGATAAATAAACTACTCTCTTCATATTATAAATTCCACACTTTTCAAAAATTCGCAAAACATATTGCTCGATTCTCCCCAGCCCGAATTAAAGCCGAGTTTTCAAACAGAATCATAATTATGGACGAAATCCATAACATAAAAATACAAGACAGAGACGCAAAAACTACATACGACATGTTCCACAAGTTCTTACATGCAGTAGACGGCTGTAAAATCATACTAATGTCTGGAACTCCAATGTACGACGACGTATCAGAAATAGCATCCATAATGAACCTTATATTACCCCTATCAAAACAATTACCAACCGATAAAAAATTCATAAACGAATATTTTACAATCGAAGAACAAACAAACTACACCTTATCCAACAACCAATCAATATCATACCTACAAGTCCGCAATCCCAATAAACTAAAAACGTATTTCAAAGGCTACGTCTCTTATCTAAAACAAATGACTTCTGAAGTGGACCTTGTTTACAGAGGACGCTCGAATGTTGGGGATTTGGAACATTTCAAAGTTGTTGACACCCAAATGAGCCCTTTCCAAGCCGATGCTTATACCAAAGCACTGGAAGAAGACGGTAATTCTGGATTCTTTATAAACTCCAGACAGGCTATAACATTTGTGTATCCAGATGGTACTTACGCATCGGCTGGTTTTACAAATAAAAAATTTATTGAACCATCAATAAAACTTAAAAATCATTATAAGATTGGTCCAGAATTAATATCTGCGATAAAAACACACCCTGGTATAACCCACGAACAAATGCTTGCAAATGTTGAAAAATATTCCAGCAAGTTCGCATTTGTGATTAGAGAAATACTGCAATCACAGACTACACAATCTTCTCCGGGAAAACTAAATTTTGTATATAGTGGTTTCGTAAAAGGCAGTGGTGCAATTGTATTTTCATTAATTCTATCTTTATTCGGCTTCTCAAGAGCAAACGGTCGAGAAACTGCAAACGATAAAGCCCCAAGATTTATGTTAATAACAGATTCCATCTCGCAAAGAGATATCAACACGCTAAATATTTTCAAAAGCCCCGAAAATAAAAATGGAGATTTAATCAGCGTTCTTATCGGATCACCAATTATAGGCGAGGGATTCACTTTACTTAATATTCAAAATGAATTTATTCTTACTCCTCACTGGAATTATTCTGAAACAGACCAGGCTATTGCTCGTGGGTATCGCTTAAATTCTCACAAAGATTTAATGGACGAAATAAATCTGATCGAAGGAAAGAAGATTGATATTATCGAGAACATTGATAAATTACATTCAGAAATCGCTACTACAAACTCAGACCAATTAAAACTTCATGTTTCTTCACTGGAAAAAGAACTAAGTATGTTAGAATCAATACCGATTCAAGATCCAGTTGTAAACGTATACCAATTAGTTGGGACTTACCCCTCTACGATAAGCGACTCCCGGTTGATTAACATTGATCTCTACATGTACAAGTTTTCGGAAATAAAAGACCAGAATATAAAAGGAGTAGAACAGATAATGAAAGAATCTGCCGTTGATTGCGCTCTAAACTATAGAAGAAATATGATTGATGGAACAGACTATTCGAGGGAGTGTGATTACACTTTATGTAATTACAAATGTGATGGTATCGACTTTGATACAATCGGCGATAGTAGCCTGGACGAAATTACATATCATTTATACTATACCAGTGATATGATAGCAAACATCATTAAAATAATCGTGGATATGTTCTCCCAAGAATTTAAGTATGAATATAATGTGATCAAGGACATAGTTTACCAATCCAACCCAGACGCTTCCGATTACGAGTTATTATTCGCTATAAAAACAATCATAAATGAAAACCGAGTGATCGTTAATAAATACGGTATAACATCATTCTTGCGCGAAACCAATAACATGTATTATCTATCAGATACAATCACCGTAGACAGCAATTATTTATCTGCATACTATTCAGAAAATCCGACTCTTACCATCAACACAAGCATGGACGCCATACTCAGTCAACTAGAACTAAAATATTCAGCTCCTAAAATTCAACACATGTTGCTAAACGATGACATTGATTCCATCAAAAAAGCGTCTCTCGAGGAAAAGGAAACTATTTTAGAATATATCATATACAAAGTAAAAATTGAAAAAGATAATTCTCCCAAAAATTTAGATATATTTAACTACTTCTCCAATTTCGTAAGATTTGTAGACAATAAATGGATGTCCGCCCTGCTTTACGAACGCAAGAAAATAATGAGATGTCTAAACGGCCCATCAATGGACGACTGGACTGACTGCGATGATGATCACCTAAACAAATTCGTCGCAACAGAAATCGAGAAAGTTGAAAACATGTCACAATTCGTCCATGGTACTTACAACAACGAAGAAGTCGGAGACGCCGATTACAAAATTAAAACTCCCGTAGTCGAAACAGACGGCCGAAAAAATGCATGGAGAGTGTGTAGCACATTTGGTGTATCAGACTTACACAGACTCGTTTTATTCAAAGTAAAAGCAAATCCTCCCGATTCATACCAGGCTGGAGTACCCATCGAAACTCTCGTCAAACAACTAGAAGAAAAAATCGTAAAAGCTGTCGGAGACATCAAAGGCAACAAAAAGGAAAAGAAGAAAGAAAAAATTAAAGAATACGAAGAGATCAGAGCCAATATAGATATGAATTCTCTTGAAGAAGTCAGACGAGGCCATTATTGGCTAGGAAAAACCAGACCAGTCATATGCAAAGAATTAAAGCAATACTTCATCGATAACAACTTATGGAGACAATATATCGGAATCGGTAAATAAAAAATTAATATATATATTGCCAATTAAATAAATATGCAACCACGCGATTATTCAATATACAACATGTTTTCAGAATATAAGAAAAATAAACCCCTCATCACCGCTTATTTAAAAAATAAGCAAGTAGAAAACTTACATTTGGATAGACACTCTCAGTTATCCGCCAAAACTATAATGGGAATGCTTGTAGGTGGATTCATATTACTGTTCGTTATAAATATCTTAATATATGTATGGGCAATCTACCTATTATCTTCAAACTGGAATAAAATGTCATGCATGGCAAAAGGAATCAGTCTCATTCCTATCTTATTTGGATTTCCTATAGGAACTATCGTGGCAGTATTCATGACACGGGATAACAAACCTCAAGAGTATACTAATACCTTCGATAGTAGTATAAAAAATAATGTTAACCAAAATAATGTTAACCAAAATAGAAGAGAAAGTAAAGTTCAAAATATTAGTAAAAAAATTGATGGCGGTAATTATAGAAATAAATCAGTATCAAGAAACGTAAATTCATTCATTAATAGATTAAACAAATTCGCCTAAAAATAATTCATCTTCATAATCATTGTCATATCCACACTCTCTAAATTCCTCTTCATAATCACAGTCGTATCTACGCTCTCGAATTTCTTCTTCATACTCATAGTCAAGTTGATCATATGCGGCAACCCATAATTCATATTGTGAAATATTCCTAAATAACGGTGGTTTTGCAAGTTGCAACATATATTGCGTATTTGTATCAAGAAATGATAACACATGCAACCAAGAATCGTTATCTAACTTAGTAAAATTATAATTCATTATATAACTATTGTCATTAGTTATATAATTATATTCAATTATAAATATTCACGGTTATATCTTGAAAATCAGTCTTATCTTTCAAGTATCGCCAATTTATAATACCCGCAGAACAAATATTTGCAAATATCAAAACTAGGAAAAAAGAAATTTGAGACATTGCTCCAGATATAATTATAATCATATCCAACTCAGAATACACAACAAATAACAATACGATTAACATTGCAACAGGATTGGAATAACCAATACTCGTGCATTTAGGATCCTGTACACAATTAATTATCCAAGGATAAGTTACATCATTCACCCAATTATTAATCAACTGATGAACAAATACCAACAACAATAAAAGATAATACGATACCTCATCTTCAATCTTCTTACCCATAAACGTTACAGGAACCCCCCACGTAAAAAGCGTTGAAGACTCATAAAAATCCTCCGAGTATAAAAATATAGCCAACACAAAAATAAATGCATAGCCCCCCGCGATGCTAATAAGAGGCGACGTAAGTTTGTGTTTAAAATGATTCATAGGCAATAATTATTATGGTTTGTAAGTTAATTCTCAATTTTATTATGTGAAAAACAATATATAACTTTATAGCGAGTTATATATTTATTATATTATTATTTAAGCAGTTACAGAGAGAGTATCGACAGTTATTTGGATAGCTTCGGCTCCAGAAGTAACATTGGTAGCGCGGACAATAAGATGAACAATACCAGCAATCTTTGCTGGATCGGTAGCCGCTGGTCTGTAATCATACATTACTCCAGCTGTGGGACGAATGACGACTGCAGCAGCATCGGTAGTTAGGCTCAACATACCACCGACAGCAGACAATGGCGCAGATGCGTTGACTACTTTGCAGACAGCAACATCACCAACATATTTAAGACCCATAGACTTTTGGACGTCTCTGGCAACAGTAAACTGAGTTCCTCCGGTTGGAATGTCAAGACGGAGTTCGTTAGCCTGATCAGTTGCAGCTGAGACACCATCGCCAGCGGCGTTGTAAATGAAAATACCTCCGAAAGCCCCCATTGCTGACGGGGGAAGGGCGTCAGTTTTGGCGCCCCCGGCGTCCCATAGGGTAGTGGTTACATATACAGGGTTAACTGATTGCGACAATGCATCTTGGATGGCAGATGCAGTGATACTGGTGTTTTCAATCTTTGAGAAGTTCGAGTTAGACATTTATTATACAAAAGATTTTTTTTATTAAAAAAATCTTTTCAGCATAATCCCAAAGTGTTATTTTGCAAATTTTGTAAAAATAATTATAATTAATTTCGAAAAATTGAAGATGACGAGACACGTTTTTGGTTAATATTTATTTTTAGTTTTGCCAATCATTTCGGGATACCCTTCTTCAATATATTCGAGACCTAATTTTTTGTATATGTTATGGGGTTTTCCGAATCTGTCGGACATATCATCTAATTTTATAACATAAATACCTTCAGTGTTGGCTTCTGTGAAAACTGTTGTTAGCAGATATGTTCCCATACCTTTTATTTTGGAACTGACGAATGAGATAGTTAGTTCCTTGTTATTAGTATCCCATATACTTTCTATGCAACCCGGGAGATATTTTGCCTGTTCGATAAATTCATGGTCGGTTAATTGTGTTTCTCCAATATAATATACAACCGTAGTGTTTTCCACGTTTTTCTTTTTTCTTTCCCATAGGAAGAAGGGAGATGGGATTTTATTTTGTAAAGATCGTTTGGATAAGTAAAACAGTTTTATTAAATACTGATACTGAAGTAGTTATTTTTAAATTTTAACTATTTAAAGATAAAATAAGAAACGTAAAATGGATGAAACAAGCGACAACTATATGAAACAATTAACAAATAAGTATTTCAATGAATACAAGGTATCAATGACTCCATCGAAAATGATCGGACAGATAGCTAGGTGGAAAATGGCGGATACCACAATCATACGTATGCCAATGAAAGAACAGGCTGAATATGCAGATTATGTATCTACGAAGATGTGTAAAGAATCATCTGAAATTATAGATGCATTTGCCAATTATTCCCTACCTGGAATAAAACATTATTTATCAAGTAAATTGGACATCGATTCGTGTTGTATCGGAAACTTCGCATGTATATGTATCGCTCTCTCTCCAGGTGATACAAAAGATGAGTATAACCAACTACATAAGAATTACATGGTTGCAAATAAAATTGTATAATATTTTAAAATTTTATGTTGTTTTATAATATTTTAAAATTTTATGTTGTTTTATAAAATTTTAATTATAATTCGCTTATAAGATTGAATCAAGGTTTAAATATGTCTATTGTTGTAAAATTGGATAAACTTTCTAATGAAAAACGTGATAAAATCTCAAATGATTTGGATATAGAGCTTCTAAATGAAAGCAAATATGCTGCAATGGCTCCTCCCGAGCGTATTGTTGCGTTTGAATTGATTGAAGATAGAGTTTATTTACCGTTTGCATATGCTTCGAGAGAATTAAAAATGTCTAGACCTTCAAGAGATTCATATCCTGTGATGAATGTAAATTTTGAAGGAGAATTGCGAGACGAACAGCAAATTGTTAAAAAAGAAACAATTGCAAAACTCTCAAAGACCGGAAGTGTTATTATTAGTGCGTATTGTGGGTTTGGTAAGAGTATACTTGCAATTAATTTAGCATGTTCTATCAA
>Ga0335396_10006800_pt1 | contig 11194 bp, 9 predicted proteins | sample FRY02_FD_205743 | JGI IMG/M metagenome (GOLD analysis project Ga0335396, IMG submission 205743) | Freshwater microbial communities from Lake Fryxell liftoff mats and glacier meltwater in Antarctica - FRY-02 (spades assembly) (version 2) | ecosystem: Environmental > Aquatic > Freshwater > Ice >... | reverse complement strand
CAAGTCGATGCGTCGAATGATCCCGTCCGCCCAACATCGGACTTTGCCCGCGTCGAATGCGCGCGATTGAAACCACAGTCATGTCCACAAGCGGCACCATGCAACAACCCACGCCAGCGACGAGCGTCGGCATCCATCCTTGTGATGTCTCAAGCACGCCATCGGGCTCGCTCGCATCGACAGTTCGTGCGCAGACCAGCACGAGTGCCGCCAACAAGAATCCAAGAAACAGCGAACCGCAATCGCCCATAAAAATCTTCGCGCGCGGCAAATTCTGCGCAAGAAAACCCGCCGTCGCACCCGCAGCAATCACTGCGATCACTCCGACAAACGATCCCGGCGCAACCGTTGCGCTGACGGCGGTGATGGCGATCAATCCAATCGTGACAGCGCACGCCGCGACGCCGTCCATATTGTCAAGCATGTTGACCGCGTTCATAACGCCCACAATCCACAGCACGCAGATCAGCGAATCGATCGGTGCGCGACCTGTGATGTCGATGCCGCCGCAGATCCACAAGAACGCACACGCGCATCCAAATTGCGCGGCGAGTTTTCCGCTTGGGCGAAAATGCATGATGTCATCGCAGAGTCCAGTGATCGCCGCACCCACCGCGCCCACAATCAGCGCGATCGCCAGCGCCGCATTGGCCGATGTCGCATCGCGAAAGCCATCAAGAAATCCGCGCGCGATCGCAAGGCAAAGCACGAACGCGAGTGCGATGCCAACTCCGCCAAACTGAGCCGTCGCATGAGCGTGCCAGCGATCGCCGCGCACGGGCGCAACCCATCCTCGCGTGCCCGCCACATGGCGCGTGATGCGAATGAGTGTCCACGAGACGCTCGCCGCAACGAGTGCCAGAATGAAAGCGCTCACAAAATCGAGTGCTGGCATCAGCGGTTGTGAAATCACAGAACCGCTACCAATATCGCCAGTCAACATGTTGCGAATGTTAGGAAAAAATACAATCGAAGCGTGATCGATCGCACGCTCTTACGGTTCGTCGGCCGCACCCAAGATGGAGTATCCCTTCTCCATCTCGCCAATGACACGCGAGTAATCCACGCGGATATTGCCGCGTCCCGCAGGCAGCGTCGTGAGCGCCTCAAAGCGAACCGTCAGCACCAGCACCTCCGCACCGCCCTTTGAGAACATCACGCCAGTGCCTGCCCCAGTTGTGAAAGCGGATCCAGAATCAATTTGCCAACCAGAGAGATTGGAATCCCAAGGTGTTTGGAACCGAATCGTGCCGTCGGTATTGCGGAAATAAAACTCCAACTTGTGCGAGTCTTGATCTTCCCACAAGAAGTCGACCGTTCCATCGCCATCAAAATCTTGAGCAGCTGCGAGAATTGAATTGCCACCAGGGTTGGCTATCTCGGTGATCTTCGCGGTTCCATCGGTTGCCACCGTCAAGCTGACGAGTCTCTTGGTGTCGCCATTGCGAGCGATGATCTCGCCTCTGCTGTCGCCATTGGTGTCGGCCGTGCGGAATGACCATGGACCATCACCGAGTTCAAATTCAATCTTGCTGGTGACGGCGCCACCTTGGACAATCCAGAAATTCGCAGTCTTTCCATCCGCGTGAAGGAATGCTGGCGATTCGAATCCATTGTTGGTCCAGTCGCCGATCCCCATACAACGATCGCCTTCAGTGGCCGTTCCAACAGTCATTGGTCTTTCTTCAATTGTGTGTCCAAGTCGAATCCACGCCTTCACCTTTCGATTCGGAAAAAGGAACAGCACATCCGAAGATCCATCGCCGTTCACATCGCCGACTCCAAGAACACTCCAGGTTGGGTCATAGAATCCCAGCGGATAGATCGACTTGCTTCCAGTTTCAAGTTGTCCGTTTCCATCAGTGAGAATGACTGAGATGAGTGATTGCGCACGGTTGATTGCGATCACAGAAGCACGAACCACTCCCCACTCTTCGATTGCGGGCATGGCGGGCGTTGGAGTGGTTGAACTGCCAATACCACCAGTTGATGGAGTGATTCCGCCAGTTCCAGTTGCAGTCGTGTCGATGCCAGGGTCGAATAGGTCTGCACCGGGGGCATGCGCAGTCGTTGGTAGTGACCCAAGAAAAACGGTCCCGGATGCTGTCGGAGTTTGCTCGAAGTTCGACGCAAACATGGTTGTCGCGATCGGCACCGATAGTTGTCCGCCGCTGACATTGTGCCGGCTTCCCCAGACGGCCTTATCGCCATCTCGACTGACAGCAAGTTGCTCGCCAACTCCTTGGCGCGCGCGCGCGCTTGGTGTCCACAAGTCACTCGTTTGAATCGACCATGCACCGCCAATGGCTCGGTCGAATGCAAAGCAAACACCGGCATTGACACCCCATTGAGCGACTGTCTCGTATCCAGGGCAGCCGACGATGAGTTGATCGCCGTTGTTCGAGAGCGCAACCGAATAGCCAAAGGCATTTCCCGCATTGGACTCACGCGCAAAGACCTCGCCCGTTGCGATCCAACTTCCAGCACTGCGTCGGAAAATGAATGCGGAGCCTTCATTGACCGATGTCCCGCCTGTTTCACCTGTCCCACCGAGCGGATGATAATCGGTTCCAGGAGCACCGACTGCGATGGAATCACCGAGAACCGATACCGAACTTCCAAATCCATCTTCACTCGCGCCGCTTGACTTTGTCAGGATGGCCTCGTGAGTGGTGGGCCATGTTCCAGTAATTCCTGGTGCGTCCATTGACCGACGGTAAACATATGCCGCACCAACATTGACCTCGTCATCAGTGTCCGCTGACTGCACGCCCACGACGAGCACATTTTCGTCGATGGCAACTTTCGAACCAAATTGATCTTGCGCAATCACATCCTCAGGAATGATCCGCTGCTTCTGAACGAATGTGTTGCCAGATCCCTCAAAAACATAAACGGCGCCTTGATTGGCAGTGCCGCGGAAGGGCGACCCCACCGCGATGCGTGTGTCGGTGGGGCTGACAACATCGACAGCAACAGATCCGCCGAAGTATCCAATCATTTCCGGATCGAGTGCGACCAGAATCTTGTTTGCAATTCGAGATTCACCCAGCGGATTGCCCCACAAGTCGTCGTCAGGATTTTGCTGAAAGACATAAGCACGACCCGCAAGCGATGGACTTTGAGGCAGTGTCACAATCGGCGCACCAACGACAATGGTTGAATCGCTAATCGCAACCGACCAGCCGAAGAGAGCCAAGCCTGGAGTTCCAAAGGGCTCGCCACCGATCACCTTCGGCGGAAGTTCCAAACGCTGAACATGAACCCATGCGTGGGTAGCAGCCGAGTAAGTGAAAATATGAACAACGCCAACGGCAACCATCTCTTCCACCACCGCGTCGGCAGCACCGACGACAAGAATTGTTCCTGCTTCGTTCATCGCGACCGAACTTCCAAAGGCATCACCCACGATGGCCGGCACTGCGCTCAAGATCTGTGGCTGAACCTGCCACCCATCTCCAATCCCCGAACTCACACCGGAACTAACACCACGATCTGCGTTGCGCACTCCGTCACTTCCGCGATTCGATTCCAGTTGCGCGTGGGCGCTCTGGTTCACACTCAATACCAACGAGTAAGTCAGCCCCGCGAGTATGACGAACCGATGCGCATGCGACAATGAGGATGTTGTTTGGTTCATCATGTTCATTCTGCTACGGGTTCGCGGCATAGCAAGTTCAAGCCGCATTTTCATTGTTATAGGCAAGCCGATGAACTGGAATCATAGCGGAAAGCAGTGTTTCTTCGCCAAATGGCACCGTTCCAATTTCAAGGCTGCCGCCGAGAGATTCTGCCGTTGCTGCGGAAAGTCCAAGAGCCGCATCGGCGCTTGGCACATGCCGTCTCTTTGCGCCGTCGAGTACATGCATGCGCACAAGTCCGCTGTCCGATGTGACGCACAGCGTAATTTCTGCGGATTCTCCGTCACTCTCACCTTCAGCGCTTGCAATGGCATAGGCATCGACGGCCCGTCGCAACATGCCAAACAAGACAGTCCCGATCGGTCCAGCGGTCAATGCGCTGGCGCGCGGGTCGATTTCAACGCGAATTCGAATGCCAGCGCTTTGGGCGCGAGGCATCATCGACTTGACGACCGCGAAAATTTCACCTGCAACCGAGGGCATTCCACCGCTTGCGATGCAGGGCATTCCAAATAGATACGAATTCTCGGCAGTCTTGGGCGTCTGTTGCGCATCCCGATCAAGGTCTGCGCACATTCCATCGTCAATGTTCTCGCCGTTGATTCCCAAGCGAAGCTTCGATGCCCAATCCGTGGTCCGAATCGTTTCCCGCCGCGTTTGATTGCGAAAGTCTCCGTGTTTCATAGTGCCTCCTACTGATAACAATCGGATTTGGTTCCGATATTGCAAGCGAAAGCAGTAAGAATGTTGATTTCGATTCGCAGATGATGGCTTTGCAAACAATCCCAGCCAGCGAATCGCCAAACTGTTCTTAATCAGGCGAGAACACGCGCATCGGTCGCCAGCGTTTCCACCGCATTGCGAATGATGGAATCGGGATGAATTCCCTCTGCTTCGCCCTCGAAATTGACCAAGCAGCGGTGGCGCAGTGCGGGCAGGGCGCACTTCTGAATGTCCTCGACCACAACTTGCCCGCGCCCAGCGAGAAGTGCGTACACCTTCGCACCCAGCGCAAGCGTTTGCGCCGCACGCGGACTCGCCCCAAAGCGTAAATATCGGTTGGTCATCGGCGTTGCAAACTGCCCCTGCGGATGCGTGGAAAGCACCAAACGCACGGCGTAATCCTGAATGTGTGGAGCAATCTGCACATGCCGTACCAATTTCTGATGGGCGAGGATTCCCGCCGCATCGAGGACTTGTTCGATCGCGGGCGTTTCTCCCGCCGTTGTGCGATTTAAAATTTCGGCGAGTTCTTCACGAGTGGAATATCCAACTTCAAGTTTGAAGAAGAATCGATCGAGCTGCGCCTCTGGCAGGGGATAGGTTCCTTCCTGCTCAATCGGATTCTGTGTCGCCATTACAAGAAACGGCTTATCTAAAATATGCGTCGTACCGCCAACGGTCACGCTGCGTTCTTGCATCGCCTCAAGCAGCGACGATTGTGTCTTGGGAGTCGCACGATTGATTTCGTCAGCCAGAAGAATTTGCGTGAAGACAGGACCTTTGCGAAATCGAAAGTCGCGTCCAGTATCGCTCTCGACCACAATCGTCGTTCCAGTCACATCGGCCGGCATCAGGTCTGGCGTGAATTGGATGCGATTGAATGTCAGCGAGAGTGATTGCGACAGCGAGCGCACCAGCAAAGTTTTTCCAAGCCCAGGCACGCCCTCAAGCAACGCATGTCCATTGGCGAAGAGCGCAACGAGCACGCCATCGACGACATCCTTGTGACCAACGACGGCCTTCTGAATCTCGCGCCGCACGCGATCGAAATCTTTTTGGAATCGTGCCGCGTGTTGTTCGATCGTCGCTTGGTGTGTCTCGCTCATGCGAGTGATCGTAACGCACCGCTCATTCAGCGCATGATTGACAACGGATCCGCACGATTGACAACGGATGAAATTGAACTATCGTGCCAACCGCTGACGATCGTTCGTCAGCGCGCCTTGAGTTGGAGGAATGCGGTGCAAATCCGCAGTGATCGCGTCACCGTGAGCGTTGGTGGAAGTACCACTCAGCGCAAGCCGGGTCGACCAACTCAAGTCGCTCGTTGGTTCATTCACCCCTGGACCCTGCGCACAACAGGTGATCCGTACTGCAAGGAAATTTATGTCCCTATCCCTTTCGCTCGTGAGCGTTCGCACGCTCGTTGTTGGTTTTTCGTCGCTGATCATGTCCGTCGCACCCGCGCACGGCGCCATCATCGGCACCTTCGATGTCGGTGTCGGATCCAATGCCGCGTCGATCCAATTCGATCAAGAGGATGGTGACGGATACATCTTCAATGTCAGATGGGACGCGCTCCATTACACAAGTTGGGACGCCATCATCGACATCGACGCCGCGCTCGACTCAGTATCGATCACCTATCAAACTTTTTCATGGGGCTACTTTCTCACCGGAGTCACCATCGACGGCGATACGAATTACGGCGTGGGCGATCTGTGGCCAATCGAAAATTACTGGCACTTCTGGGTGCACGATACTGGCTCGTGGATGCAAGCACAGTTCGGCGCAAGCGATCGCATCTTGACCAACGGACTGTCGGATGCGTGGGTCTTCGGATCATCGGCACTCCCTCAGATCGTTCCTGCCCCCGGCGCGATGGCGCTTACTTTGCTTTCACTTGCAACTTGTCGAGCACGCCGTCGATCAGACCATATGAAAGCATCTCGGGCGCATTGAGCCACTTGTTGCGTTCACAATCATCAGCGATCTGTTGTTTGGTCTGTCCAGTCTCGGTCGCATAGATCTGATAGATCTGATCGCGCAGTCGAAGAATATGTCGGGCCTCGATTTCGAGATCGGTGGCCTGACCTTCTAAGACTCCGCCGAGTAGCGGCTGATGCATCAGATTCTCCGCATTTGGAAGGGCGAATCGTCGTCCTTTGGTGCCACAGCAAGCGATCACACTGCCCATGCTCGCGGCCTGACCGATGATGTAAGTCGCAACGGGGCACGGCACAAAGCGCATCGTGTCGACGATGCCAAGTCCAGCCGTCACGCTGCCGCCAGGGCTGTTGATATACAGCGAGATCTCGCTCTTGGGATTGTCGTTGGCGAGAAACAACAACTGCGCGACGACTAAGTTCGCCATGCCATCGGAGACTTGTCCTCCAACAAAGACAATGCGATCCGTCAGCAGTCGCGAGTAAATGTCGTATGCGCGTTCGCCTCGGCCAGTTTTTTCAATCACGATTGGGATGATGCTCATATGTATTTCAATCCTTCTTTAATGAGAGTGAGTTCGGTGCAGGAATCGCGAGCTTGTCCACGACTCGGTCGATCAGGCCATATGCCAACATTTCAGATGCGTTGAGCCAGAGGTCGCGGTCACAGTCGCGGCCGATTTGCTCGGCCGATTTACCGGTCGCCTCGGCATAGAGCACATTGCATTGTTCTTCCAAGCGCAACATTCGACGCGCTTCGATTTCAAGATCAGTCGCCTGGCCTTCAATCGCATCAAAGTATCGTCCTTGATGCATCAGGTTCCATGCATGGGGCAATGCGAAACGCTGACCCTTTGTGCCACAGCATGCGATCACGCTCATCATGCTTGGCGCAGAGCCCACGATGTATGTCGCGACGGGAAACGGCATCATGCGCATCGTGTCGATGATGGCGAGTCCATCGTTCACACTGCCACCTTGTCCATTGATATAGATGCTCACGGGTGCGTCGGGTTTGTCGTTGGCAAGAAAAAGCAGTTGCGCAACGATCGAGTTGGCCATCTCCGACTCGACCTCGCCCGAGCACAACACGATTCGGTCGGCGAGCAATCTCGACACGATGTCAAACTCGCGCTGGGAATATCCCGACGCATCGATCACCCACGGCACCAACAGAGGTTCGTCGTCTTCCATCACTGGCATTGATGTTTGCGCGGCATTCACTGCGTCAGCGTCACTTCTTCGACTTGTCTGGGAACGACGCGACTTCATCCACGAGGCCGTATGCCTTCGCTTCTTGCGCGTCGAAATATTTGTCGCGTTCGCCGTCCTTGGCCACTTGCTCATAGGACTGCTTGCAATGTCGAGCGATGATTTCATTCAGCAATCGCTTCGCCTTGATGATCTGTTCGGCCTGAATCTGAATGTCGGTCGTTTGTCCAGTCACGCCACCGTAGGGTTGATGAATCATCACCTTCGCATGCGGCAGAATGACGCGCTTGCCAGGATGACCGCAGCACAACAACACCGCTCCGCCTGAATAAGCGCGTCCGATGCAAGTCGTCGCGACCTCGCTACTGATGAATTGCATCGTGTCGTAAATCGCCAGCGTGTCATCAACGGAGCCACCAGGACTGTTGATATAGAAATTGATGTCTTGTCCACGCTTCTGACTTTCCAGATAGAGCATCTGCATCATCACGCGCGCGCCGGAAGCGTGATTGATATCGCCAACGAGAAAGACCACGCGGTTTTCCAAGAGAAGTTCGTCGATCGTCATCTCGCGCGTTCGCTGGTAACTCGTCGAGATGCGAGGATCGATGGGAAGTCCCGTCGCGCAAAGCGTCTCGTGTGAAGCGGTGCGTTCGCCCAAGGCGCCCAGACCGTACGGATCAGATGGAATCTGCATAAGGCGCGCAAGGATAGGGACAACTGCGCCGATGAGTTGGATCACCATCGGCGGCGACTAGCATGCCGTCGTGAGCGCACGCGGACCAGAAGCCCAACACCGCATCGTGATCCTGCATGGCAAGGATTCATTCTTGCGCATGGAATGGTCGAAGCGTTTGCGCACCGCGCTGGAAGTTGCATATGGCGGAGTCGACGAATTCACCTTCGACGGATCGACTGTCTCGCTCGCCACAGTGCTTGACGAATTGCGCTCATACGGATTGATGTCCTCGCACAAGTTGGTGGTTGTCGACAACGCTGACGCTTTCTTCGGCGCCGAGGATCGCCGCCGAGCGATGGAGCGTTACGCCGAGAGTCCTATGAAGGAAGCAACCTTGCTGCTGCGATCGCAGAACTGGCGACCGGGCAACTTTGACAAGGCCGTCGCCAAGCACGGCATCATTCTCAAGTGTGAATCGCCTAGCGATGCGGATGCGGCGCGCTGGTGCACCGCACGCAGCGAGCGCGAGCACAAGATCGCCATGAACCTCGACGCAGCGAACTTACTCGTCGAACGCGTTGGTGCGGATTTGGCGCGCCTTGACTCGGAAATCGGCAAATTGGCCGTTGGAGCGTTGAGCTGCGATCGCAAGCAAATCGACTGCGCAACGGTGATCGAACTCGTCGGCGCGGGACGCGAGGAACAAGCGTGGGAAATTCAAGACGCGATTCTCAGCGGTGATCCTGGCCGCGCAGCTTCAAAATTGACTGAATTACTGCGGATTTCCAAGGCTCCCGAAGTGATGGTCTCTTGGGCAGTGATCGATCTCGCGCGCAAGATTCACGCCGCATCAACGCTCGTCGCTCGCGGCGCGAGTGATGGACAAATCGCAAAAGACCTGCGTTTTTGGGGTAATTCGACGGCGCCGATCTTGCGAGCGGCTCGAACGATGAGCGTCGATCGCGCCGCAAACTTGCTAAATCAGGCGATTCGCGCTGATTTAAATATGAAAACTGGCGTGGCGCCCGATCCGGAACGGTCACTCGTCGGACTGTGCGTTGTGATCTGCGAAGCCCTCGCGCGGGCCAATTTGAGAATTTCCTAAAGGTTTTTTGGGTAATAATCAAGGTCGATTTGGGCCAATATCTCGAAAATCAGCCAAAAATCGAGGTTGTGGCGGTTGCGCCAACTTGACGGCTAGACAGTTTCGCCATGTCTCCCTATAGTTCCGCCTTCAGGAATCAACCCGAAATGGTCGATACTGAAAAACCCGAATCGATCCTCGTCAACGTGACGGGGGCTTCCGAGCTCGGGTGTCACACAAAGGTTCACCAATCGCGTCTCGTATCAAGAACGGTGAATTCAAACCAGGAGCACAGGAAATTATGACCCTTACTAAGTATGTTGGAATTCTCGCCAGCGGTCTCGCCCTCACCGGCGCGGCATCTGCGCAAGGCACTGACACAACGAGCGAACTCGCTCAACTCAAAGCCGAAGTTGCGGCACTCAAGTCTCAGAACGGCGACAAGTGGCTCACCGAAGAGCGCGCTGCCGAAATCAAGTCACTCGTGAAGGATGTCCTTGCTGATTCCGAGACCCGCACCAGCCTCCAAGGCTCGGGCGCTACCTCGGGATACAACAACGGATTCTTCATCTCCAGCGCAGACGGCAATTTCAAGTTGCAACTCGGCTTGCTCGCGCAGGCTCGGTTTACTTGGAATTATCAGCCTGGGAAGAATATTCCTGGCGTCACACCGACAACTTCCGGCACCGGCGACGGCGCCTCAACATGGGCATTCGAGAATCGCCGCACGCAAATGGCATTCTCGGGAAATATTGTTGATCCAAGCTGGACATACATGGCAAAGCTGAATGTCGGATCGACCATTGATCCATACACGCCAACATCTGGCGGAGTTGTTCTCCAAGACGCTTGGGTGAACAAGGACTTCGGCAATGGATTCGGCGTGAAGGTCGGACAGTTCAAGTCGCCATTCATGGCTGAGTCGCTCCGCAATGACGGCGCTCAACTCACCGCCGAACGATCAGTTGTTGATTACTACTTCTCTGGTGGTTACACACAGGGTCTCTTGGCGAGCTACTCGTCGGATCAATTCCGCGCGATGGGTTCGTACAACAACGGTCCTCGTTCACAGAACGGCAGCTGGGCTTCGAACACCAACAACAGCATCTCGCTTGCCGGTCGCGTTGAGTTCAAGGCGATGGGAAGCTGGGCGCAGTTCGACAGCGAATCATCTGCCAAGAGTGACGAGTCTGGTTTGGTTATTGGTGCTGCGATCCAGTACTACAACAATCGCGGTGACACCAGCGGATCGACGGGCTGGAATCCAGCCGTTACTTCAGCGATCTACGGCGATATCGCGGGAACCACCCCTCAACCCACCACAACCGGCGCAGTTGATTGGACCGTCGACGCAACCTTCAAGTCAGCAGGGTTCAGCCTGAGCGCGGCGTTTGTTGGTGCAAATTACGGGAATGAGACCAGCGTCTCGGGACCAGTCACGACCGAAAACAGTTACGCAGGGGTTCTCCAAGGTGGATACCGATTCAACGACACATTGGAAGCCTTTGGTCGCTGGGAATGGATGAATGTTGCTAATGGTGCCAACGATGTCGGCGGTGCAGTTGACAGTGCTACCGATGTCAACAACATCCTCACCTTCGGTGTGAATGTCTACGCTGGTAGCAACATCAAGTGGACCACTCAGTGGGGCATCTCATTGAGCGATATCGGAACTGGAACGGACTTCAGTGGTGCTGGCTACCAAGCCGATGCCAACACGGATTCCGCAAATCAGATGAATGTCATCTCTCAGCTCCAGATCATGTTCTGAGTTGAGGATCATCTGACTTAAGTTATGTAAATTGACCGTTGGTTGGAGAAGTCTCCACCCAACTTGACAGAGACGCAAAGGGGCCGATCCGCAAGGGTCGGCCCTTTTTTCATTGGCGAGAGACGCCTCGCAGGGATT
>Ga0335396_10006787_pt1 | contig 11207 bp, 11 predicted proteins | sample FRY02_FD_205743 | JGI IMG/M metagenome (GOLD analysis project Ga0335396, IMG submission 205743) | Freshwater microbial communities from Lake Fryxell liftoff mats and glacier meltwater in Antarctica - FRY-02 (spades assembly) (version 2) | ecosystem: Environmental > Aquatic > Freshwater > Ice >... | reverse complement strand
TTTTTTGCGGTTGTTGAATTTCAGGTAGTCGGTCATAGTGACCGCGAAAGTTGAAGTCTTTGAAAATCGTGGTGCAATATTTTTTCTTTTATCGGACAAATCCCATTACGCAGGGTTAATAAAAATGCGATTCGTTGCACACTTGATAGGTTATCGTCGGAGTTAACTGATGGAAATATGTTGGGTTTGTATCCGCCGGCATCGAGCACTTAATCGGAGGTCGACTCACTGAGTGAGTCACAACGGATCAGTGAACGGTTACGTGAAGTCGGTGCACTCACGGGGGCGAGCGACCACGGAAGAACAAAGGTCCTGTACGCCCACGACCTCGACGGACTTGAGTTCGAGGTGAGTTGGCTGGTGCCAGCTGACATGTTGCACCTTGAACCCGGGGGAATGAAAACAATGCCGCTTAATTTACCAGCGACAATTGAAAAATTTGGAGCAGAGACACATGGTGGGGTCGGGGTGTCTCACTATCGATCCGTTATGAAAGGTTAAGAGGCCGTGAAACTGATCGCCTGCATTGGGCAGACATCAACCGCATTTTCAACATCTTCTTGACGGTCGTCGGGTACCTCTTTGGTGTATTGAATCTTTCCGTCGTCGTCGAGTTGAAAAATATCTTCGGCTTCAAAGACGCACTGGCCGTAATGCTGGCACTTGTCCAGATCGATTTCGATTGTGATCATGATTTCTCCTGAACTGTTGATGGGTAGAGATCTTTTGACGGGGTTCTTATGCCACGGAATTCCCAGTCGCCGCCTTGGGCGGTTGAGAGCACTTCCTCACTCTCGGAGGGTTGCGCGCCAACATCGGTGCGAATGGGGGTTGGGCCCTCAACGATTGTGTTGGTGAGGGTCCCAAGTCCTTCCACTTCGACAGAGACGACATCTCCCGGGTAAACGGTACGCGAGTTAGCCGGGGTGCCCGAAAAAATAATGTCACCGGGGACGAGGGTAATCGTGCGGGCGATGTCGGCAACGAGGTAGGACATATCCCATTCCATTTCGTCGGTCGTGGAATCCTGCTTGACTTCACCGTTGACAATTGTGCGGATTCGTTTACCGCGTGGATCCCAGTCGGTGACGATCCCAGGTCCGATTGGTGCCAACGTGTCCGCGCCTTTCACGCGAAGCATTGAACCGGCATCGGTATCCCGGAAGTCGTGTAGGCCGTAATCGTTGCCGATTGTGTAGCCGGCGATGTACTCTTGGGCGTCTTCGGGCGAGACATTTCGGCAGAGTTTGCCGATTACAATGACAATCTCGCCTTCGAAGTTGAGCCACTTGCAGCCATTAGGTCGAACGACTGCGGCATCGTGTGAATTCAATGCCGTAATCGGCTTATGAAAATACGTTGGAGCCGAGGGAAGTTTGGTCATGAACTCCTCGGTGCGTGATGCGTAATTCAGGTGAATACAAATAATTTTTGTTGGTTTACACGGTGGAAGGTGAACGGCATCAACGATTTTGACGCGACGACCGTCTCCGGCAACTAATTCTTCGCCGTCGCGGACAACGTCTGCCGGGTAGCCTTCCAGCAAGATCCTTCTGGTTTCGCTCATGCTGCGTCTTCTTTTTTGTGCCAACCGTTTGTGGGCCGATCGAACCAAATATGAACTTGACCGGTGCCGATTGAATTTTCATAGTCACCGTATTGACGACCGGGTGCGATCACGTTTGACTCACCCATGGCACCGATCATCATGAGGTAGTGGGAGAAGCGGGCCTCTGGCTTGAACTTTAAGAATTCGGGCATCGTTTGTAATACTTTTGCATGGTCACCGTTTTTAAACCAGTCGATTCGTTCAAGGTCTGCGGCGTAGGCCTCCGGGGTGAAAATATGTTTGGGATCAGCCGCTTCGTGGTTACGCAGTTCGCGCAGTCCCCAGAATGTGTGCGAGAGCGCGCCAGATGCAAGTAGGAGAACTTTACGGTCCGACTTGGCAATGGCAGCACCGATTGCGCGACCGGCACGCAGGAAGTCTTCGGTGTCACCGGTTTGGCAGACACTGACAGAGATCCACTTCTTGTCGGGCAATCCCTCACCGAGGAATTTCCACAAATTGAGCGTTGCGTAGTAGATCGGCAGGAAATGGTCGTCAATTGCGGTAACCCACGTGCCCGCAGCTTCACCTTCGGCGGCGATCGCGTGGGCTAGTTCAGGGTCACCTTTGAAGTCGTAGGGGATCCGGCACATGCCGCGGGGGAGTTCCTCAGAGGTGAAGAGACCGGCGCGACGGTCTTGTGCGGTAACAACGAACTCAACGGTGGTTGCCCAGTGTGAATCGAGCACGATCACGGTGTCGTAGTCGGTGGTGTCAAACACCTCGAGTCTGAGTTGCTCTAGGCCGGGAACAAGAGTGAAGTCCTTGCCTTCATTGAGTTCCCGCCGGATCTTCTCCGGTAACATAATCGTGGGGACGTGCGCTAGAAGCCCGGCGCCAACAATTTCTCCCATGATCTACTCCTTCCAACCAATAGGTGAATAAACGGTGTTCTTTACATCTGCATAAAAATCAAATGACCACGTTCCACCCTCGCGACCGACCCCTGATTTGCGGGAACCGCCAAATGGAGCGGCGAGATCTCGAACGTAGAAGCAGTTCACCCAGATGGTGCCAGCGACAAGGTGTTCGGTGAATTTCTCGGCTCGTTCCTTGCTGCCCGTAACAACAACGGCGGCAAGTCCAAATTCCGTGCCGTTAGCAAGTTCGAGGGCTTCTTCATCCGTTGTGAAAGTCTGCAGTGTGAGAACCGGGCCGAAAATCTCGTCGGTCAAAATTTCACTTCCGGGTTTTGCATCGGTTATTAACGTTGGCTGGAAGTACAGGCCGCCCTTGTCGCTATTGGGTGCTCCGCCAAAAACAATCTTTGCTCCGGTTGCTTTCGCTCGGTCAACATAACCCTTGATCCGCTCGAACTGGCGAGCGTGAATCTGTGGGCCGATTTGGGTGTCTTCATCACGCGGATCACCTTGAATAATCTCACCGGCTTTTTTGGTAAAAGCTTCAATGAAAGCGGGCGCAATACGTTCCTGCACCAGGAGCCGGGTCCCGGACAGGCAGATCTGGCCGGCGTTATCAAATTGTTCGGCGGCAAGGGTCACTGCTAGATCAAGGTCGGCGTCATCGAAAATAATTGTTGGACTTTTGCCGCCGAGTTCAAATGAATACGGCGTGAGATTTTCCGCTGCTGCCTTTGCAACCAATTTGGCAGTGGGAACCGAACCGGTGAAAGAAATACGATTGATGTCTGGGTGGGACACGAGTGCGTTGCCCGCCTCTGCGCCGAACCCTTGAACAACGTTGAAAACCCCGTCAGGCAGACCCGCGCGCTTGGTAAGTTCGGCAAAGAAACTGGCGGTCAGCGGGCTCCACTCGGCCGGTTTGAGAACGACGGTGTCACCGGCAGCGAGCGCGGGAGCAATTTTCCAGGTGGCCAACATGAGCGGTGCATTCCACGGGGTGATTAGTGCGGCAACACCGGCTGGATCCCACGAAACCTTGTTCATGTGACCGCGGGTTTCTAGATCCGGGTGGTGCAATTCATTGATCGCCCAGTCGGCGAAGAAGCGCAGGTTGTGGGCAACTCGAGGCATCACACCACGGCGATGTGAGCGTAGCAACGATCCGTTGTCCAGGGTTTCTAACTGTGAGAGAGTTTCATAGTTTTCTTCAACCAGATCGGCGATCGCATGCAGAATCGCACCTCGCTCAGCTGGACCGGTTCGAGCCCAACCTGGGAATGCTTGTCGAGCCGCCGCAACGGCCAGATTCACTTCGACTTCCCCGCCCCGGCTGAACATGGCAATCTTTTCCCCGGTGATCGGGGATACGTCTTCGAATTGGGAGGTAGATGCCACCCTTTGGCCATTGATCCAATGCCGAGTGTCAATGGGAATGGTGATTCCGTCCGCGGTTACCTCGGTCGTCTCGTTCAATGTGTCACCCTTTTCCCAAATAGACTAAATCGTTCGGAGCCTAACGGTATTGTTGCACGATTGCCTCGAAATTCATAGATCAAGGCGTGCACATCATGCCCGTGAGGCCACGTGTAGCAATTCTTGGAAGATTCACTGCGAGTGCCAGCGCGATTCGATACCGCGGTGTGCTTTCCGCTCGCGAGTTGGTGGAACTGGTCTGTGCTGGAGCACACTCTGAAATTTATGACGTCGACATCCTGCAAGATCAGGCTGATTTTGATGCGGCAGAGGCCGCGTTGGCAATCGGTTTGCCGGTTTTGGGCGTGTGCCGAGGAATGCATGTGCTCAACGTGCTCGCCGGGCTGGGAGTTTCGGGGAACATTTCGATTTCCTGCTACCACCATCAGGCGATTCGTGAGCTTTTCGCCCACGTGACCTAGCTAATCGGTCTTAACGGCCAGACAAATCGCGCGCAACATGTCCGCTGCATCTGCCCGTTCTTTTGGCTTGATATTCGCTACTACAAAGCGCTCTTCGGCATTAAATTTCGGGAACAGTTTTTTCATGAGCCGCCGACCGGCTGGTGTCAGTTTCACCATGACTAGGCGCCCGTCCGTCTCCGACCTTGACCTGCTGACGAGTCCTCGTCCTTCCAACGTGGTGAGCACTCCGGAGAGGGTTGCCTTGGAGAAGCCACCCTCGGCTGCGATTGTCCGGGTCTCGACCGGCTCCCAGATCCAAGCGACCCACAGGACCACAAAAGCAGTCCAGGTGAGGTCGTGCGGGGCAAGAACCGTTCGCTCCATGTGATTTCGTACCGCATTTGCAGCACGAAAAAGGTTTGAGGCGATTGCCATCGCTTCAAAATCTAGGACCAAACCATCAAGTTTTTGGGCGACCGCAGACTCGGTCTCGGTAAGTGTGTGTTCCCCTGCCACGTCGCCTCCTTGTAATTGAAAGATCATTATGTCCTATTTATTAATTGGGCTTGCAAAACTCGCGACCAAACTCCATTATTGGAATATAGTTCGTACCCGAACGACCCTCTGAGGAGTATTGATGCAGAAAACCGGTGTACAACTCGCTGACCTTGATCTTTTTGAAGCAGGTCCGCCGTGGAGTGCATTTGACGAACTGCGTTCTCATGACCCGGTGCATTGGGATCCCGAGTTCGACGGCGGCAAAGGTTTCTGGTCGGTCACCCGGTATCACGATATTGTGAAAGTCTTGCGGGACACGGAAACGTTTTCCTCAGAGACCGGCACTGCAAACCTTGAAGAGCTTGACCAAGGTCAAATGGACAAGCGTAGGTCCATGCTCGAGACGGACGGTGTGCGTCACCGGACCTTGCGCAAACTTATGCAGCCCGAGTTCACACCGAAGGCGATCGCGGGTTACGAAACATTCTTGCGCGGACTCACGGCTACGACCCTTGACACAGCTTTTGCCAAAGGCTCATTTGATTTTGTACAGGATGTGAGCGCGGACTTCCCTATTCGGGTGCTCGCGCGCATGTTAGACGTCCCTGACTCAGATACAAAACAGTTGATTGACTGGGGGAATCGGATGGTGGGCAATACCGATCCCGACCACGCCGACGTGTTGGCGAACTCTCCGGAGAGTGACAAGTACCGGGACCTGCCATTTCGTTCACCTGCTGCGCAAGAAGTTTTCGACTACGGCTTTGCGCTAAAGAAAGAACGCGAGGGTAAAGACGGTAAGGATCTCGTTTCAACTCTGGTGAACTCTGAACCCGCTGATGGAATTCCCCTGAATGACCGGGATTTTCGCAGTTATTTCCTGCTGCTCGTCGTTGCGGGAAATGAAACGACTCGTCACACCATTAGTCACACAATGAACGCACTTATTGAGCACCCGGATCAATTGCGCCGGTTGCAGGAAAATCCGGAGTTAATTCCCTGGGCTGTGGAGGAGTTTTTACGTTGGGCGTCTCCGGTCTATCACTTCCGGCGTACGGCAACGAAGGATCTTGAGTTTGGTGGCAGAGACATAAAACAAGGTGACAAGGTGGTTACTTGGTTTGCTTCGGGTAATCGGGATTCGGCCGTGTTTGACGACCCCTACACATTTGACGTAACTCGTAATCCCAATGAGCACATGACTTTTGGTCGTGGCGGACCGCACATGTGTTTAGGAAATGCGCTTGCTCGCTTAGAAATCAAAGTGATGTTTGAAGACCTGGTTCATCGAATTGACTCAATGGAAGGCAGCGGACCGATCCGTCGTCTACGCAGTAACTTTGTTAACGGGATCAAAGAGTTCCCCGTGAAAGTTAATCTGCGCTAAGCACATTTTTCAGACGTAATTTTCTATGAAGTAGTCAACCAGTATGTGAGCGCGAGCAATTGATTCCTTGTCGAGCGCCTTGGTGTGTGCGAGCAGCACCGCCGGGTCCTGCCCGTCTTTTTCTACTTCCTGTTGGCCACCGAGAACGAGCCAGGCGTGCAAAGTGTCGGCGGTGACTTCGGGGTGAAATTGAAGCGCGAGATTCTTACGAAGCGCAAATGCTTGCGGGGCAGCGGAGTTGACGGCCAGCAAGGTTGCATCAGATGGTGGTACGAAACTGTCATAGTGGAATTGGAACCAGCGTCCGGCCAGTTCGGGGGTGTCAGACATAACGGTTGACCAACCGATCTCAGTTTTGGGGCCTGGGGCCACACTGCCACCGTGGGTACGCGCAAGTATCTGACCGCCAAAGCAAATACCAAGGACAGGAACGCCAGCCGCATCCGCTTCCTGCAGCCATTGCACTTCAGGCTCGAGCCAATTACCAATTTTCTCATCATCCCAAGCGCCCCACGGGGCCCCCATCACCACAATTGCGTCGTACTCGGACGGAATCGGGAAAGTGAATTCGACGTTGGGTGAGTGAAAGTTCTCAAGTGTTACGACGACCACTTCAGTTACGTGGTAGCCGCGCTGCGCAAAACGCTCGGCCACCGGTCCTGGTGGACTTGCATGATCGTGCTCGAGAAACAGTACTTTCATTTCACTCCATCATTCGTCAAAGTTGTTATAAGGTTGGAGAAGATCGTTGGTGTCCAAACGATCTGTCAGTAGGATCCCACGAAGAGTGCAATTGAGCAATGCCAAGACTCAGTTTTTCCTGAAGAGGAGTTAATCCATGCAGGTAGATCTAGCCGAAGTCCGCCAACGTTTACAAGATCAAGACATTGATATTTTGCGACTCGCGTTCTCAGACGTTTTAGGCATTTCCCGTTCGAAAGACCTCATGGTCTCTCAATTGGAGCGCGCCGCCCACAACGGGCCTGCCTTCTGTCAAGGAACGTGGGTGACCACGACACGCGGTGGCGTACTTGATGGTCACGGCAGCATGTCTGACGGACTACCCGACTTGGTGACCCGTCTGCTCCCTGATTCAATTCGGGCACTCCCTTGGGAACCGGGCGTCGCCATTGGAATCGCTGACTCGTTTGAACCGAGCGGTGAGGAAAGCCCGGTTGCGCCTCGATCAATTTTGAAACAGGTACTGGCCCAGTACAAAGAATTGGGTTTGGTCCCGGTGTGCGGCCCTGAACTAGAGTTTTATCTCGTCAAGCGCAATGACGACGGTTGGGAACGAGTCCTCAACAAAACCGGCCGCGTCTACACAACCGGCGCCCATGTTGATGCCGACGGACTCTTCCTGCACATGATGCGGATGATTGACCAACTCAATATTGGTGCCTTTGCTGGCAACCACGAATTTTCGCCGTCACAGTACGAAATCAACCTGTGGCACGACGACGCGCTCTCAGCAGCTGACCGCACGTTCTTATTCAAGACGGGGGTTAAAGACATTGCGGCTCAGCAAGACATTTTGGCAACCTTTATGGGAAAGCCGTGGAATGACGAGGGCGGCAGTGGCTTTCATCTGCACTTCTCCGTCGTTGACAAAAACGGTGAAAACACAATGCATGACGATGGACCTGGCCTCAGTGAGGTCGCCAAGCAGATGATCGCCGGGGTGATCGCCCACGCCCCAGCACTTTCGGCAATGACCAACCCAACGATCAACGCATTTAAACGTCTAGGTCCAGACACGCTGGCTCCGTACCGCGCCAACTGGGGTTGGGACAACCGCAGCACCATGATTCGGATTCCACCGGAACGTGGTTCGGGTACCCGCATCGAATTACGGATCGGCGACGGCGCCGCGAATCCTTATATTGTGATTGCTGCAGTACTTGCTGCGGCACTTGATGGAATCAAGAATTCACTTACGCCGCCAGCACCGGTCCTGGGTTGGTCTTATGGGGATGAATCCGCCGAGATATTACCCTTGACTCTGACGAGTGCCCTCGATGCACTTGAAGCGGATTCAGGATTGCGCGCGTACTTGGGCGCAACATTTATTGAGACGTTTGTGACACTCAAGCGTGATGAAGTCGAGCGCTACGTTGCCGCCAGCAACAGTGAGCAGGACCGGGAAGTCACTCGCTGGGAGCTAGAAGAATATATCGAGGACTATTAAGTCGAATGAAGTTTTAGACCTTATTCGATTTGTCAGCAATAAGGCGACCACCGTTAAAGGTGACGCCAACTTCGCGGTAGTAACCAGCAATTATTTCGTCAACGGGTAAAAGGGCCGCCGGCTCATCCCATGGTGAATCGAAAAGGTTCAGTTCAGCTTTGGCTCTCCATGGAGTACCAAGGTCTGCTTCAACGCCACCCATGGTGACCAACTGCCAGAGCGAGTTCTGTTCTTGGGCCGGGTCAAGGGAAGGCACCACCCGATGGTGGAGCATCGCGTGGCCATTCACAAAACCATTTGACTCTGCGGGCGCTTCGAGGGTCCAACGGGCCGTTGCCAGTCGGTGATCGTAGGCAGCCAAACTGGCGCCAAACTGAGCTCCCGCTTCAACGCGCGGTGCGGCCTTTCCGTGATTCATGGCTCGGGTCATGTGGATGCTGCCCAATTTTTTCGGGTATCCCTGATATATGCCACGGCCAATTGCAAAGTCGGTGGTGACCCAAATCAGAACACAACGGCTATAGGTCACACCTTCATACGCGCATCGCACAACGGCAAAAGCTTCGAGGTATTGCGAGCGAGCCGGATCTAGGAGTTCAGCCCCCCCGGTACTGCACGACTGCCAATCGGCCCAAATGAACGCGACGGCACCGGGATCCTCGGGGGCAAGGTCTAACTCTGGCGGAAGGAGGGCGCGCACGTTTGCCGGGTCGGTGCGGTACTCGACCGTGAGCAGGGTTCCCGAGTAATACCATGGCATCTCCGGGACAAGTGCAGTTTTACCCGAAGGTGTAAAAGGGGGCAGGAATCCGGTCATAGGAATAGTTTAGGGCACAAACGTTAATCGTTTGTATCCGAATGGTCACAATTTCCCTTTGTTGCACCGAATAATGCCAAAGTGCTTGACGAACCGATATAAAAGGAGAATCCTCGCGTTCGACATCGGGCACCCCTCGCCCCATTTCATCGAGGAGAAATATGTCGAACCTGCAATCAGCACCGGAAGAGAGCGCACAGACGTCATTAGGCAAAGGTCGCCTTGGCGTTTTCGGGATCGTGTTCTTCGTCGTAGCCGCCGCCGCACCGTTGGTCGGCATGACCGGCGCCGTCCCAGTCGCCATTGTTTTAGGTAATGGGGCTGCCGTTCCTGGTACTTACCTGATGGTTGGAATCATTCTGCTGCTGTTCAGTGTGGGTTACGCAACCATGAGCCACTACGTAACAAACACGGGCGCGTTCTTCGCATTCATCGGACGTGGTCTTGGCGTTGCCATTGGTGTTGGTTCAGCCTTCGTTTCGCTGATCGCCTATCTGGCAATTCAACTGGCCATTTTTGGTTTCTTCGGTGTCGTGATGGCTGGTGAGATGAACAACTGGTTTGGCGTCGACCTTGCCTGGTGGATCTGGGTGCTGATCGCGTGGGCGCTCGTCTTCGCCCTGTCCTGGTTCAGCGTTGATATTGGAGCCAAGTTCCTCGGTGTGCTCCTGATTCTTGAACTCGCCTCGCTCGCCCTTGTTGGCTTAGCAGTCCTGTTATCAGGTGGGGGACCCGAAGGACTGCAACTCGGTGACTCTTTTGCCCCGGCAGCAATCTTCGCAGGGGCCCCTGGAATTGCATTTGCATTTGCCTTCGCGTCATTCATTGGCTTTGAAGCAACTGCGATTTACGGTGAAGAAGCAAAGAATCCGAAGAAGACTGTCCCGCGCGCCACCTACTTGGCAGTACTCATCATCACAATCCTGTTCGCGCTTGTCAGTTGGGCGATGGTGAGCGGCATTGGCTCCTCGGTAATAGTTGAAGAAACACTGGCACTCACGGGTGAACTCGGTGACCCAGCTCAACTACTTTTTGCCGTTGCCGACCAATACGTTGGAACCTGGTTGAGCGACGTCATGAGCGTCCTAGTGGTAACGAGTCTTTTTGCGGGACTGCTCGCATTTCAAAACTCTGCCGGTCGCTACTTCTTTTCCATGGGCCGCTCGGGTGTGTTGCCAACCGGCCTTGATCGGGTTAACAAATTCCGTGCTCCAGCCGCGGGATCAATTGCTACTTCGGTTGTGACCGGGATTGTCATTCTCTGGTTTGCGATTGCAAATCTTGATCCATTTCTGAACTTGTTCTCGTGGTTCAGTGGCCTTGCAGTAGTTGCAATTGTTTTGGTCGAACTCCTCGTATGCCTTGCGGTTGTTGCTTACTTCCGCCGGACACGGGAAGACACTCGAGTTTGGAACACAATGATCGCGCCAATTTTGGCGTTCGCCGGTTTAGTTGCCGGTGAGTATCTGCTTATTGCCAAGTTTGCACTCCTCGCAGGAACAGCGGCTGAGGGGAGTGATCCAACCGTTGATTCATTTGCTTTGAACACAACCGGCTGGATTTTGGTACTGCTGCCATTCGTTGTATTGATCCTTGGCTCTATCTGGGGAACCGTGCACAAGTCCCGTGAAAATGTGGACTTGATCAAGGATCTCGTGAGCTAAATAATCGCAAGGTGTTGCGGGCTCTATGGAAACGCGACAAAACTTTTATTAACTATGAACTATTCGTGTGAGCGATAGCCGCACGGTAGTTTATCTCGTTGCTCTGCCAGAGAGAACACGAAGTGAAAGTTCGGATCAGGTGTCGCGCCTTCAGCGTCAAAGGCGACTCGAGACAACCCACCCGGAACACCGCAAACGCGATGTCAATGGCTTTTATCATTTGTTCACTGTTTTAACTAAGCGCCGGACATCTTCAACCCGTTCCCACGATTGCACAGGTTTACCTCTGGCGTGAGCCAGATTC
>Ga0335396_10006784_pt1 | contig 11215 bp, 12 predicted proteins | sample FRY02_FD_205743 | JGI IMG/M metagenome (GOLD analysis project Ga0335396, IMG submission 205743) | Freshwater microbial communities from Lake Fryxell liftoff mats and glacier meltwater in Antarctica - FRY-02 (spades assembly) (version 2) | ecosystem: Environmental > Aquatic > Freshwater > Ice >... | reverse complement strand
TCAATAAAATTATTTAAAGATTAATCCTATGGCTCGCATTCCTCCCACTACCCTAAAGAGGTTTGTCCGAAGCGGACAAACTTTCTACGAAAGTAGGGGCTTCCTGCTCGCAAATTAGGTGAAATGCTGCAATCTACAGTTATTATGTGGTCCATACAATCGACATAAATCATAAATTATTTTATTTATTCTTTAGCCAATTTAATTAGCTTCTATTGTTGTTTTTAATTGAGCAAAGAACTTGAACTTCACAATCAGTGTTCCCAGATATATTATTGTCAAAAGCAATTTTTGTCACAAGCAAGTCGCCAGAATTGAATACTTGTGTTTCTGATCCAGCAAGTTCAAATATTGCAGATTCTACGCCATTTAGTTTAACCAGTATGGAACTTGAACCCTTGTTAGTTATTTGCACAAAATGAGCATAGCTTTCAGTATCTTCAGCAATATCAATTTCATTTTCCGCATAACTTGTTTCTGTAGAAACAGTTAAATGGTAAACTTTAGGAAAGTTATTTTCAGATTGAATGTCGCTATATGCAGAACCATCATCAATAACAACTTCAATGAATGAATCTTCAAGTGACATTTGAGGGTAAGCAAATCTTTTCCAGTAGTTCGAATCTACAAATGTCTCACCATCAGAAAGCTTTCTGTGTTGTCTATTTGGACCTTCTATATAAATAGTTCTTTGAATTGAAGTGGAAAATTGGGATGCCGTAGATGGATTTATATCAAGCATTCCTTGTCTACTATTGTTTAAATTCACTCTAAATGTACTCATATTTTTCCTATTTGTTTAAAATTAGTAACATCATATATATGTTTCACAGATATCCTTCACATATATTTTTTTGACAAACATTGATTTTTGGAAATAGTAACTTGTCAACAACCGATATTTTACTTTTTTTAGCTGAAGATTCGTAGGAAAGTACTGGTGTTTTAATAGAAGATTCATCTAATATTCGACGAATAGGGTGTAGCGACATTTCGTATGTCATTTTCTTGACATGGCAATATTTATCTTTATTAAATTATTTTTTTTGCAAACTCTTGGTTCATCTTGCAATAAATAAAATGCTTCGTCTTTACAGGCTAGATAAATTTCAACACCAGAAAATTGACTTTCTATTGTTGGCCTAAGAAGCCTAAGTAGTTTAATGTACTCATTGTTGTTTCCAAAATAAGAAATGCAATATTTTTTCTTTGTCTGTACGAATTTTTTTAAGGACATAAACATGGATGATATAACCAAAAAAATTAAAGAAGCCGAAGAAGCTTTTAATATACTTTCAACTCAATTAGGTGATGACGATATTTATAAGAGAATATTACTTGAAGTTATTTTTGAGAAACTTATGATTAAGAAAGGTGGAGAATTTGGCAAATAGTTATATTGTTTGGCTGTACCTTGCTAGGCGAGATAAAGCTGGTATTAAACTGGTGAGTCAGTTTAACGGAATTAAAATTATTGCTACTAGGATATCAAATTTAAATGATATCAATTTACCTTTAGATTATCGTGATGCCATTTCTTCCATAATTTATCAAAACAGATTTCTTTATGAACCATGGATAGAATCTTCTGAAGACTTTAGCGTATTACGAAAAAACCTTAAACTTCGTGGATATACAAATATACCTGAGTCAAATATACAAATGTATGGTTCGGCATCTTTGGCTGGATCGTTATTTTTAAACACATCGACTATTTCTCAGAATAAAACGATGATAAGAAAAATCAATTAAGTAAGTCTTTCAAATTGTTTTCTTCTATATTTGATGCGTTTTCATAATTCAATCCGCTGTCGTGATGAAAAGTTTCAATCTCTTGATAAACCTCATTGTGCATCCAAAAAAGTTTTGCATCTATGAGCTCGTGTGCGATACGTTGTTGTGGGTATTGGTAAAGGCCGTTTTCGAGCTTTTCAGAACCTGGTCGTTCACCAGAAAAGCTATCATCGCAACAAAAAAGAATAACTTTTGAAGCTCCAAATAAATACGCACAATGTATTGCTGCACATATTGAGTTTCTATAATCATCAATATTCTGCCTAGATTCCTTGGAAAACTTTGAAGAAAATAGAGATTCATGAACTGGCATATACTTGAATATTTGTCCTCTATATGCATTTAGAAAAACCGCATTACTCCTTAGTGATGCTATGCACTTTGGCATTGATCGCATTTTTCTGCTTAAATACTTAAGGCATTGCTGATATGGGTTGTTTACCAAATAATAATCCATCAATCTTCCTGGTACATTCCATTTTGTCAAAGAACCATTTACTCCTATTATTCCTGCTTCTTTTGGCACACAAGAAAGAATTTTTTGTTTTTTAGAAAAATCATAACCATCAGAAACAATTACAATTGTGTCGTGTGAGAACTTTTCGTTTTCTAGCCAAGTGTGTCTTGCTGTGCTGTTTTGCATCTCATTTGTTAGAAATAACTGTATGTCTGCACTTGTGTATGTTTTGTTTATATCGGCAAATGGTGCATTTATATTGACATAGTTTCTTACCCACATTCCGCTCTTAGTACGAATGTACTGATTACTGTCTGGGTATGTTTTTATTTTTCTTGTTTCATTTGCCATATTTCTTTACTCACAAGGCACTATTGCCACGCACTGTCCTTTTTTTCCATCCCCATTTAATCTACTGATGTCAAGTTCTATTTTAACATCAATTGGTGATCCTTTGTAAACCATTTCTATTTCAGGCTTGTCTGGCATAACAAGTCTTATTTCGCTTGGTATAGAGCCAATAATTTCAATTTGTGGAGGTATGCCAACAACCTGAATTTTGTCTGGTATTCCGCTTGCATCAATCCTAATTGTTCTTGGGAAGTCATCAGGAACTTCTAGTTTTATGAAGCTTGGAAGTCCTATTGTGTTGATGTTAATTACACTTGGTATTCCTTCGGAAATAACTATTATTTGTGATGGTATGTTTTCAGATATTATTCTGATTTCACTAGGAATGTCTCTGTCCATTGAAAATCTTATAAATGATGGCATATTTATAGGTTCAAACTTTATGATAGCAGGAATATCATGAAGTATTTTTATATCAGGCATAACTGGAGCAATGACTTTGATGATACTTGGTATGCCAAGATCTCCAAGTTCCATGCTCATTACTGGGTCTTCATATGGATCAATGCCAAGGGCAGCAACACTAGGTGTTCCTCCTCCACTTGATGTTGGGCACTGCAATTGCACAACACAACTAATGACTGGAGTTATACCCCAATCTACGCTTATTGTTGGAGTAGGACCAAAGTTTATTGTTGATGGGAAATTTGAAACATCAAATTTTATCACTGATGAGAAACTTACAGGTCCAAATTTAATTTCTGTTGGTACACTTGAAGGTCCAAATTTAATTTCTGTTGGTATACTTGAGGGTCCAAAATTAATTAAAGTTGGTACACTTGAAGGTCCAAAATTAATTAAAGTTGGGCAATTTGATGGTCCGAAATTAATTACTGATGGCAAGCCAGAAGGTCCAAATGTTATTACTGATGGCAAACCTGATGGACCAAATGTTATTATTGATGGCAAACCTGATGGACCAAATGTTATTACTGATGGCAACCCAGATGGACCAAATTCTATAATTGATGGCAACCCAGAAGGTCCAAATTCTATAATTGATGGCAACCCAGAAGGTCCAAATGTTATTACTGATGGCAACCCAGAAGGTCCAAATTCTATCATAGTTGGTACATTTGAAGGTCCAAAATCAATTACTGATGGTAAATTTGGTGGTCCAAAAACTATGGTTGATGGTAGGTTATGTGGGCCAAATATTATCATAGAAGGTAAATTTGGTGGTCCAAAAGTTATTGTACTACAAAAATTAGGCATTGGACCAAATACAATAATTGATGGTAAATTTGGTGGTCCAAATACAATAATTGATGGTAAATTTGGTGGTCCAAATACTATTGTTGATGGCACATTTGAAGGACCAAAAATAATTAAGGTTGGACATCCATTTGGTCCAAATGTTATCAAGCTACAGACAGGAAATGGTCCAAAATTAATTACTGATGGCAAATTAGAAGGACCAAATATTATCGTTGATGGTAGGTTTTGCGGACCAAATACTATCGTTGATGGTAGGTTTTGTGGACCAAATACTATGGTTGATGGTAGGTTTGGTGGACCAAATACTATCATAGAAGGTAAATTTGGTGGTCCAAAAGTTATTGTGCTACAAAAATTAGGCATTGGACCAAAAACGATAACTGATGGCAAGTTTGGTGGTCCAAATACAATAATTGATGGCAAGTTTGGTGGTCCAAATACTATTGTTGATGGCACATTTGAAGGACCAAAAATAATTAAGGTTGGACATCCAACTGGTCCAAATGTTATCAAGCTACAGACAGGAAATGGCCCAAAATTAATTACTGATGGTAAATTTGAAGGACCAAATATTATAATTGATGGTAAATTTGGTGGTCCGAAAACTATAGTTGAAGGTAAATTTGGTGGTCCAAATATTATCATAGAAGGTAAATTTGGTGGTCCAAATACTATTGTACTACAAAAATTAGGCATTGGACCAAATACAATAACTGATGGTAAATTTGGTGGTCCAAAAACTATCGTTGATGGAATTGTTATTGGTCCGAAAACTATAGTTGATGGCAATGGTACTGGACCAAAAACGATTAAGGTCGGGCATCCAACTGGTCCAAATGTTATCAAGCTACAGACAGGAAAGGGTCCAAAATTAATTACTGATGGTAATTTCGGTGGTCCAAAAACAATAATTGATGGTAAGTTTGGCGGTCCAAATACTATCGTTGATGGAATTGTTATTGGTCCGAAAACTATAGTTGATGGCAATACTACAGGTCCAAATGTTATAAGACTGCAGAAATTAGGCAATGGACCAAAAACAATAATTGACGGCAAGTTTGGTGGACCAAAAGTTATCGTTGATGGCAATGTTATCGGCCCAAAAACAATTAAAGTTGGACATACAATTGGACCAAATGTTATCAGACTACAGACAGGAAATGGTCCAAAATTAATTACTGATGGTAAATTTGTAGGTCCAAATGATATCATTGTTGGCAATACTATTGGTCCAAATGATATTATTGTCGGCAACAATATTGGTCCAAATGATATCATTGTCGGCAACACTAATGGGCCAAATGATATTATGCTACAGAAATTTGGCAGAGGACCAAAATCTATTAATGTTGGAATATAAAAAGGACCAAAGGTTATCATTGTTGGAAATGTTAATGGTCCAAATGTAACTATCGATGGTATAATAGGAGGATCAAAAAAAACTATAAGTGATGGTATAATAGGAGGATCAAAAAAAACTATAAGTGATGGAATTGTTATAGGGCCGAAATCTATTAGTGTTGGGCAGAAAAATGGTCCAAAGCTTATGAGACTGCATACTGGGAACGGACCAAATTCAATTATTGTGGGGAAATCAGGAAAATCTGGAAATACTATGCTTGGCAAAGTAGGAGGAGGACCAAAATCAATAATTGTTGGTATGAAAAAAGGACCAAAACTTATTATGCTGCAAAAATTTGGCAATGGACCAAAAACAATTACAGTTGGAATTGGAGGGTCTACAACTATAATTGAAGGTATATTTATAGGTCCTAGTGGCCCAATATCTAAGCAAGGAAAAACAATTGGTGGTGGCTGTATATTTATTTCTGGAAAATTTGGGTTTGAAATGTCTATTGTTGGTATGTCAGGTATATTTGGTATTAGTATTTCTAATGGAACATTAACATCTTGAATTGTCGGTTGGTTTGAAGCAACTCTTTCATATGGACTTTGCACAATTGTACATTTTTCGGTACTTATCTGGACGACAGGGTCTACTGTGGTGTTGGAAGCGTATGTGTGTGTGCCACTTAGTGTGGTTGTAGTAAACTCTCCATCACCGAAATCTATTCTAAAGTTGTTAAAATTTCCTATAATTTCAACATTGAAATTGATAATAGTCCCAGCAGTTGGACTTTGTGAGACAATGCTGTAGAAAAAAGTTACATCTGGACATGTAAAATCATCGAATAAAACTTCTAATTCTGCAAGATTTCTTATTCTCCAGTCAAGACTTGCCTTGTCTTCGGTTAAATTAAAGCCAACAAAATTCTCAATATTTATAGTTGCATCGGCAATTTGGTTGTGGTGTTCTGCAACAACAAAACCACGAACTTCGGAATTTATCTTATTGAACTTTGTCTTTGTTCCTCCAAGATTTCTCGTACAATTTGTGAGTTGATTAACTTTCCCATAATTATTCTTTGAAACACCAGCATAATAAAAAAGTTCACCATTAATGTTGGCAAAGCCGCTGTCAGCCCATATATCGCAAGAACTTGGAAGGACAGGTTTAATGTCTATTGTTGCTTCCCATGGATGATTATCAGATGTTGTTAGTGTTTCAGATGTGTTGTAGACTAAAAACAAAGTGCGATCATTGTCGTACTGTTTAGGGTATGTCGGAATAGGTGGAAAGTTGTTTGGCATTGTCTTGGTATCTAGGTCTCCTTGTTAGAAAATAGACACCGCAAACTGGTTTCCAGTTGGCCTATATGTTACGCTGCTAAATGTTAATGTCATTTCATTAAACTTAATGAATGTTTTGGAGCTATAATCAAAACTCAAATATGCTACTTTATCTGAATCAGAAACGGCAATAAGATTGTTTGATTGATCATCGAAATTAGTAACAGTATTATCTTGTAATATTCTAAATGATGCTGAATTTATGCCAGTTCCACCAGTTTCCCATATGTTTGTTGTTGGATTATAGGCCGATACAGCACCTGTGTTGTTGAAAAAGTAAACCCCTTGACTTAATGGAATAAGTTGCCCCTCAGTCTTGGAAGGTCCAGCCATGTCTGTGAGCTTTTTTATGTCCAAAAAATATTCTGATGCTGATCCTGATGTCTTATAGAAGTTTTTTATTCTAAAAAACTGACCTACGCCTTGATTTCTTAGTATGTAGCCAGCCGTATCTTTCCAGCATGTCCTATACACACTCATGTGCCCTTGTATAGGATTTCCAATATTGTCAAATGTAACTTCATTGTTGCTAAGTTCTTGTGCTCCATTTTTGTAGTTTGATGTTGTTAGGGAGTCTGATGTTACTGAAAGTTCCGAAAGTGATAATCTAGTTTTAGTTTGGTTTGTTAGGCTGGTATTTGGAAGTTGATTTGTATTTATTCCACCCAATGCAAAATAAACACTGTTTGAGCTATGTAACTCAAACCAGTTCCATGGTCTATTTAATGATAATTGAGTTACATAGGTTTGAGTGAATCCATTGAATTCATGTATATTTACTTTTTCAAGGATTGGAGAATCTGTTACTGATCTTCCTGATGCATAGAAAAGAAGACCAACTCCACCACTGCCGCTTGCAGTTGTTCCCCTCGGTGCAAATCCTACATTTCTGTTAAACTCTCTTTTTTGTTGCGTTTCGTTTGCTTCACCATTGAGAAAGCTGCTGTTTCTACTGATGCTTACTGGGTTCGTTAGGTTTGTCTTGAATGTCTCACTCACAAGTCCAAATTCATAACTTTTAACCTGACTAATTGAATGGTAGTTCCATAGCCATAAATTGTACTTTTCAACTACATCTATTGCATTTTCATATGCTGTTATTCTATATGCCCCATATTGCGTGTCACATCTAAGGGCAAGGTCGTATATTCCTCCGACGCTGTATGACGCTCTTACTGAAGATGAGTTGCTGTGTGAAAGGTCATCAGCAAGCGACCATGTGTAGCTTATGACCCCATCAATTGGCGTGCCACCAGATAATTCCTCTCCTGCATAACTTTTTCCATTATTTGGGTTTACTCCAGATGGAACTTCTGCATCTACAAATGTATTCACTGGTGTTCTTATGACTGGATTCGTAGTGTATGGTCCATTTAATGGTAATCCTACAGTTGTGATCGATTGTCCTGTGCGAGTGTTAAATTTTATAACTGCTTCGTCAGGAGCTGCTACTCTAGCGTTTATATATTCTGGGAATACAACAATGTCTGATCCGAAGTCATTTGTAACTTTTAGTGTTACGTCATATATTCCAGGTTTCGTATATACTTTACTTATTGTTCCGCCATTTAAATCTTGTACAAGTACATTAGTTTGAGTTACAGGTCCTTCTGTAGTGCTTATTGTTACTATAGATGGACTTGTGTTGTCACCAAAATCCCATATGTAACTTATAATTCCTGATGTTCCATCAGTGCCAAGCCTAAAACTTAAATCTTTAAATTCAATTGTTAAAGGAATAAGTCCTATTTTTTTGTCTGATGCAAACCATGCCTTAGGAACAAGAGCTATTTTTCTTAAATAATTTATCCTTGCTTCCATAGTTCCTATAAGTGGTTGCTGAGATATTTCTCCTTTTTTACCAGCCATATTTTCTATTGCAATGACAGCGTTTTTTAGAGAATTGTGATGCTCCGCCATAACATTCATTGTTATGTGAGTTATATCTCTTGGTTTGGCGACATCAGTAAAGCAAGGAAGCAATTCAAGTTGGTCAAATGATACTTCTGTTCTGCTTCCATAGTAAAATGTTATTGCTCTAACATCCTCATCACTACATTGTTCCGTCATTGTTATCAACCCTGTTGCTGGAAATCTATTGATTATTTCAGTATCTCCATAAATCAGAATTGACTTATCTCCAGGGTTATAGTCAGCCGACAATGTCAATCTAAGACTGTCATGAACAAGAAAAAGCGTTGAGTCGTCATCTATGCTTGTTGGATAATTTATTGTTGGTATAGCCATTATTGAGCCACGATGCTTTCGCTTAAGAAAGTCCTTTTTGTGGTTGAGTTTTCAAGTATCGACATAAGTCCTGGGGTGTACTCCCCAGGACTATCATAAACAAACTTTATTTCATGTTTGTTAGGGTTGTTTTCTTGGTAGCTTTGATTTGTAACAGGCGTATTAGATACTGTTCCTTCACCGCCGAATATCCAGTATCTTTGTATAATATCACCATCACTTTGGTCTATGAGCCTAAATTCAGTAGGACTTATAGAAAGATCATTTGCAGTTTGTAGTGAGTATCCTGTTGTTGGTGTTACATAAAAGAAGCTATTTATTTCTTTTCTACTGACAGTTATATAGTTTTTTTTTGTTGTTATACCTTGTGCTCCTAAGGTCGAAACAATATTTAGCTGTACTGTATATATGCCTTCATTTTGATAAGTATGTATTGGGTTTTTTTGTGCTGATGTTATTCCATCACCAAAATCCCAAAGATATCTAATAAGAGGACCAGTACTGAAATTCTGGAATCTAACTTTAAATGGTGGTTGGCCAATTATTTTGCTTGCTCTAAATATTGCTTTTGGAGCTAAAAATATATTTTCTTGTCTTTTTAAAATTCCATTTAGAGATGGAGATGTTGGCTTCTCAATTGTGCCAAGGTTTGTCTGTATGTTGTGTATTGCATCTCTTATTGCGTTATGATGTTCAGCCATAACACTATGATTGACATGAGTGCCAACAGGCCATATTGTTTGTTTCGAACCAGCAAAACCTCTAGCTAAGTCTGAGAAAACGCCTTCGCTTTTCTTTCCGTAAAATATTATTTCATAATTTCCAGTTTTTCCTGAAGGTGGTCCAAGTCTAATCAAGCCTTTTGAAGGAAACATATCATTGTTGTCTACAATTATATGCTTTCCATTAAATGAAATGGGCTGTCTCAATGTTGTTTCTGCATTATTTTTAGCTTCGTACAATGTTTGTTTGTTGTCTATTCCAATTGGAAATGAAGACAATATTCCTATTGTGTAGCCAGGAGTTAGGGTTGATATTCTAGTTGCCATCTTTCTCCATTTTATTTGATATGGCCATTTCAGCTTGTTTTTTCATCTCAACCATTTGACTGTGACGCATATCAAGATTTTTTAGTGTCTGTTCTTTTATTGGTATGTCATCAGGAAGAGCCAATACTGTCTCAATTAATTCTGTGTCAACACTAGATTGCATAAGCATTTTCAAGTTTATCTTCTGCAACAGCTTTTCACCCCAATAATGTTTTTGTGAATTTAGGTCGTCAAAATCAAGTAGTTTTTCAGATTCTGTAAAGCTTTTAAAAGCCATTACAAAAAAATTTGATTCTTCTGTTATGCTTTTTTTCTTTTTAACTAATGCTTCGATATTTCTTTCTAGTGCTACTCTTTGTCTTTCGCTTTTTTTAAGGTTTATTTCATAAAAACGAATAGACATTGGGTTCTTTCCTTTTAACTTTCTTTTCTCTAAATTCGACTCATCTCTATTTATGTTCATTTGTATCAATTCTAGGTTGTCTTTACCCTCATCAATTTCAAGTTCTATAGCTTGCAACGATTCATATCTTGATTTTATTTCTCTTATACATTGCCACATTTTCGATTGAGTTGTAGGTTCTTTGTTCAGTATGAAATATTTCATCTGAAAATAGCTGTGTCTTTCGACTGGTTCGTTTTTGAGTATTTCTTGCATTTGGCTTAAAAGTTCATTATTTTCCATATTTTTACTCCTTGTCATAAAAGAGTTTACAATGGGCATATAAAATATGATTTTTAAGCAAAAAAACACATTTAAAGGTTTAGCTTTAGTTGGTTTAAAACTGTTGGTGGTACTTGATCTTTTTAGAAATGACAAATAATTTAACTTAGGCCAGCTCCAACTAAGGCTTTGAACTTATAGCCAAGATTACAAGCTTTATAACCCCATATTGCTTTACATTCTTGCATATCTGAAATTTCATTAGGCATATTTCCTAGTTCTTCGTATGCAAATTTGTTGAACATAATTCCATTTAATGTTCCTTCAATGAAATTGGCTTTTCTATCAACTATTGGAAATAGTATATCTTTTGGTGAATCAATAAAACACGAGTATTTTTGATGGGCGTTACTTCGCATTTGTGTGCCTGATATGATAATCATATTCCATTCTGACGGAGCATGCATCATTCCTAAACTAATTAATGAACTATAGGTATTTCCACCACGGAAAACTATTCCAATTTTTGAAATATCATCATAGCACATATCTGATATTGATTCGGTTACTACAAATATGAATGGAGAACCAGAATACTTAAACTTTAAACTAGACGCAGTTATCTCGGCAAGTTTTGGGTTGTTTTCTGGAACAATTATAATAAATCCAAGCTCTATATGTTTT
>Ga0335396_10006780_pt1 | contig 11220 bp, 10 predicted proteins | sample FRY02_FD_205743 | JGI IMG/M metagenome (GOLD analysis project Ga0335396, IMG submission 205743) | Freshwater microbial communities from Lake Fryxell liftoff mats and glacier meltwater in Antarctica - FRY-02 (spades assembly) (version 2) | ecosystem: Environmental > Aquatic > Freshwater > Ice >... | reverse complement strand
CCACGCCACAACCCGCTGCCGTGGCCCTCGCTTGGTTCGATAAGACTCAACGAGCGCCCAGTACGCTGTTCGCTGTCCGTTTTCTTCTTTGAAGTACTGTCGGATAAACATGGAGGGGATCTTATGCCCCGTTTTCGTGCCCGCCAGATATCTTCTTCTCACTACATCGCGTTTCAGATTTCAAAACACGGCTGTCTTCGAATTTCAGATCCAAAAACACGCCAAACTTTTTTCGGCCGGTTGCATTTTGTTACACTTCTGGGGAAGTTGGGTTAGCCCTTAACCAAGTCACCTGCTATCGCACGAAAAGCGAAGAAACATCCGGAATCCCTTTTGTGAGGAAGGCGTATTGATGAATGTCAAAAGCATCAACAGCAATCATCACGGAGGGAGTTCGAGTGAATCGTTCACAGAGTGTAAAGCGGCAGACGAAGGCGAGGAATCGTCGGATTGAAAATGCTCGGAAGAAAAACGATGCGAAGCAAAAACGAGTTCAGACGCGCATCAGGCACAAGGCCGAAACAAGCAACGCGAAAACAAAATCTGCCCCGATGTTTCAAGCACGCAACATTCAGTACGAAGTGTCCGATCGAATCCAGGCAATCGGCTATGGAGGTATCGGACTCATGCACTCGCTGGCTCAGCAAAGTGGAGTCATCGACTCGATCGATCGCAATGTGCAATTGTTGAAGTGTCACTTTCCGTATCATGAATCCGATCATGTGCTCAACATCGCTATGACCGGAGGACGATGCCTCGAAGATCTGGAACTGAAACGCCGTGATGAAGCGTATCTCGATGCGCTCGGCACAACTCGGATTCCTGGAATGCTGGCGGGCTGCGGTTTCATTTCGGCTACGATGCGTGCCCGAATCTCAAGGAAATGGCAGACCTTCTGGAAGAATCCGTCTGGCGGCGATTGGCACGTCCGGCAAAGTACGACGTAAAAACGACGCTGCGAGTCAAACGAGATCGCGTGAAAGAAGAGATGTTGGTGGCTCGCGAATACCTGAACATCGTACTGAAAAATGAAGACGTGGCGGAGTTCGATTACAAGCCGACGGCGTGCAAACAATCGTATGGCTTCGGTCGCATGGTCACGGAAGGCATGGAGCGCGCTGTGGCCTCCTGAAGCCGGTCGCTGGAAAGATCGTCGTCACAGCGAGAAGTTGAAACTTCTGACGATGGAATTCCGCACGTTTGTGAACACGATCATTCGCATCCCGTGTCAGATCCTCAGCAGTGGCCGCCGCACGGTGTACCGCCTGCTGGCATGGAACGATTCACAACCCATCCTTTGGCGAATGGTGGCAGTTCTGAATTTGTAGACCTGGCGTCCGACCGCTCGTTCTCGGCCACGAGTGTTCGGAGGCATCTGATGTCGAAGTCATTGTGCTTCGGCCGGTCGTCCCGCCTCACCGCAGCCACGCTGCTGAAGTCTCCGCGATGCAGAATTTTCAACCCGATGCACCTCAAGCGAATCGCTCGCGTCGTTCGCCGCTGCGCGTCGAGAAAACCGAAAAACAACACAAAACACCCTGTCCGGGGTCGCTTGTTTAAGGGCTAGACTCCGTAAAAATGCTTGCTCAAAGCCAATTCGGTTGACTCGGCGTGCGGACTGGCACATACTCGTCCGATCCTTGGAGACTCGACGGCAGCGACGCCTGATCACAATTCACCGTAAGATCACAACTCAATGGCAAAACCCAATCGCCACCCGGACGAACCGCTGCACTGCCTGCTGATTCAGCCTAGGTTTGAGGCTTCAAACTTTTGGAACATGACGGACAGCGCCGCTACGACTGGTGCAAAAACTGTTGCACCTCCGTTGGGGCTGCTCACGGTCGCTGCGATACTTCCACAGAACTGGACATTCAAGCTGGTCGATTTGAACGTCCGTGAACTCAAAAATGAAGAATGGGAAGCAGCGGACATCATCTGCACTGGCGTCATGATTCCACAACAAAATGGAATCTTGGCTTTAATCGCCCGAGCCAATCGCGATGATAAATACACCGTCGTTGGAGGTCCGGATCCTACGAGCCAACCGGACGTCTATCGTGATGCTGACGCTCGCGTGCTTGGCGAAGGCGAAATGACCATTCCGATGTGGATGAATGCATGGCGCGCTGGTGAGCCCTGTGGATTGTTCGTTTCCGACGACAGGCCAGACGTTACAACATCGCCGACACCAAGATTCGATCTGGTTGAGTTTCCGAATTACGTGCAGGCTGGTATTCAGATTTCGAGAGGCTGCCCGTTCAACTGCGAATTCTGTGACATCATCGAATTGTACGGCCGCGTGCCGCGCAGTAAGACCGTTCCACAGGTACTCGCGGAACTTGATCTGCTGGCAGACATTGGATATCGCGGCTGGATCGATGTGTCTGATGACAACTTTATCGGGAATAAAAAGTTCGTTAAGAAATTACTGGTGGAACTGGAGGCGTGGTGCGTACGTCGCAAATATCCATTCTACTTCGGCATAGAAGCATCAATGAATCTGGCGGATGATTCTGAACTGCTGGACATGATGCAAAGGTGTGAGTTCCGATTTGTCTTCATGGGGATTGAATCGCCAGATCCCGACCTGCTTGCGATCACGCAAAAGAAGGTCAATTCTATGAAGCCAATCGTGGAACGTGTCCACGAGGTGTACAAGCACGGCATCGCCATTTCCGCTGGTTTTATTCTGGGATTCGACAACGAAAAACCAGGGACCGGCGAAGCGCTGACCAAGTGCATCGAAGAAACAGGCATCGTCTGGGCGATGGTCGGACTGCTGGTCGCTTTACCAAACACGCAGTTGACTCGACGACTGATGCGCGAAGGACGAATGATGGATTGCTGCCGCCAGGAACTACTTCCTCCCTCAGGTGATGACTACCGTCTGGACAATGTGTCTGATGTTGACAATACAATTGGCGGATTGAACTTCATTACAACTCGGGACCGTGTTGATATCTATGAAGACTACCGCCGAGTCGTCGCTGCGATCTACGATCCCAAACTTTTCATGGCTCGCGTCATGCGAACCACAAAGATGCTCAAGCTGAAGCGACATCAGAAACCATCGATATCTGAGTTGCTGACTATGGGCAAAGCGTTGACGCGTATCGCGTGGTGGATTAAAAAAAATCCACAGGTACGCCGGCAGTACTGGTGGAATACGTTGCGTACGCTGCCAATGGGTATGGCAAAATTTGAATTCTGCCAGTCTCACATGGCGACTTATATGCACCTTGGAAAACAATCCGTCCGAACTGCTTATCGGGATCGACTGTGCCAAAAACTGCGCATCGTATCCGCGTAGCACGAAAGGTCTTCCAAATTCTGGCCAACCATTGCTGCCCGTGATGGCGCAATCGTGCGGAACCGATTGCGAATGAGCGTGTCAGCATCAATGGAGTGAGATCAACCTAATCTGCCTATGCGAGCCATACCCGTGATGACCGCCATTGCTTCATTGATCTGTGTTGCTTTGGCACTGACTGCAGGCTTGCAGGAAGAACCTGTTGTTTCCACGGGACTCTTCAATCAACCGCTGCAGCGTCTCGCGCAGATCCGACAGTTGCAGCAGGTGGAACCAGACAAGCGTGATAAGAACGTCGATTCCACCGCCGTGACACCGGAACGGCCATTTCAACGTGGCGAGATTCGCGACAACACTGCGACGGTAACGGAACTGAATACTCGCTGGGATGAATCTCGACTCTCGCTCATTACGGGCTTCGATGTCCCAACGACTCAGCAGTCTGGCCCGGAGATTGTTGGTTCATCTGCCGCCGAAGTGGCCGTACAAAAGTGGATTGACGAAGGCACGGCTGTCGGTCATCGCAGTATCCTGTATGACAATCGAGATCGCGACCATTCCAATTTGAATCGCAGTAAATTTCCTCATCTTGCGTTCGTGGAATACGATGCGGCTGCCAAGAAGGCGCAGGCGGATTGGGGACTAAGAATCGGACAGGCATTTGATCTACCTACATTCGGAAATTCTTCGACGTCTCATGTGGGATCGCCATTCTGGCGCAGTAATCCGCGATCCGTTCTGACCGATGATTTGCTGACGAAAATCGTTTACAACGAATTCGTCAACAATCAAATGTACTGTTATCCTGAACACAATGATTTTGATCCCGAGCATGGCGACGTCTATCCAGCCAACACGCCGTTCTGGGTGATCTCGCAAGGTTCGTCTGGTTCGGATCAGCAGTTCATGGACGCCATTGCACTCACACTTGCTGCATTTCGTCCAGACGTTCGAGCCAAGTTGATTGAATCTCATTGGCTGATGTCTGTTGTGCAAATGTTGCTGCGTCGCAGTCAGAAATCCGTGCAGTCCGACGATGATTATCTTACTGGCAAAGCGCATCCGGTCGTGTTTCAACCGTCTGAATTAGACACGCTGCGAATGGTACAACTGGCACATGATCTGACGATCAACAAACTTCCGGCCATGGCTCAAATTCAGGTGATCGAAGAAGATCTGGGAGTGCCCGGTCGAGATTACTTTCATCCACATGCTGCGGAAAAACTCTTCGACACACCCGCCGCGGTCGCTCGAGTCTTCCGCACGACCGCAGTCAGTCGCCGCATGATCGTCGATGCCAGCACTAGTGCAGAATTGAGCGGCCGATTGCTCAGGTTTCGCTGGAGTGTGCTCCAGGGCGATCCTGAAAAAGTACAGATTCGACTGTTAGATGACAAAGGTACGCGGGCCGAGATCGTTTTTCAATGGCATCCGCGAACGGCGATCCCCAATCTCAAAGGAATGGAAACAAATCGCCTTGATATCGGAGTCTTTGCCGACAACGGACAAACATTGTCTCTACCAGCATTCCTGAGTTCCTTCACGCTGGCCAACGAAGATCGCACGTATGTCGATGGACGAATTCAGACCATCGATTACGGCTCACCTGGAATCAGCGATCGCTATGTTGATCCCATGATCGATATCCCAAAACGCTGGCGCGATGAGTACCAATATTCGGCAGAAATGAAACCACTCGGCTGGGTCCGCACGCTGCCCGGTTCAGAACCACAGGAATTCGCCGCTGACGGTCGAATCGTTATCAAAAAGGACGATGCCGGGAATCCAGGCGAATTTCGCACGATTCAATACGAAGCTGAACTCAACGAAAAGCAGGTTCCGGTTCTGAAGGTAATGGTGGCACCATAAATTGCAAATCCAATTGTTCAACCACTGATAGGCATCCAGCCGTTCGGACTCGTCGCCGGATTGGATGCCGCACCACCATTCCATCGTCAAGAACTTCATAGAAATCCAGGGCTGTAAAACAAGATTAGGTCTGACAATGCATCGCGCACACGCGTGTCTGTGCGACACATACGGCACAAAGGTGAGCCAACGATTTGATTCTGTCAAACATTTCCAGCGACTTAGGTTGATGTAGGAGCGGGGCGGGCCTAAACCGATTCGAGCTGGCCACTGCAAAAAATGAGTGCCACCCCGTTGGGGCTGGAAATCATCGCGTGGAACTATTTCCAGGGCGTTGCCTTGGGCTAACATTGAGTTGGGCTGTTAGCCCTGAAAACCGGACGCCAAGTCTGGCTGATCGGAGACTTATTTATCGAAGATCCTAAGGGCCGAGTTTTGCGTCCTGCCTCACTCGGAGAGTGAGGTCTATTATTGAACCGCAGCGTGAGTCGCAATGAACTCAATGATCGGCGTTGAATCCTCAAGCCCGTGAGGATGATGGCCGACTCCCGGCTTTACAATCAGTGTGATCGAGCCGCCCATCGCCTTGTATCATTCTGCCACGATGCCTGTATTTTCATCCGACGGAACAACATCGTCAGCGTCACCGTACACATGCAGCAGCGGCACGCCGGCTTTGGCGAGTGGCTCAAGTGAATCGATCGGGTTGCCTTTGTAGTCCATTGCTTCCTGTTCATTCGCAAAGCCGTATTGTTCAATCACCAGCTTCCAGTCTCGCGGACTGCCTTTGCCTTTTCCTTTGCCGCCTGGCCAGCTCTTGAAATCACACCGATCAAAGCCGTTCCATTCGCTGCGTTTCCCCGGGAACTCGGGCTTAGACGTGGCAACACTTGTCAAGGAATGTAGAAAATAGAATCGTCCGTCTTCAGCTCCAATGACGAGATCGCGGTTCCCATCCGCGTCGAAATCAACCGTCGTCGGACTGGTGTCGTGAGCATCGATCTTCGTGGAACTGACATCACTCACACGCTGAAACTTCCAGATCCCGTCTTTGAAATCAATCTGACGCCAGAATTCCGCGTTGGTGCCGTTAAGCAGCAAATCGAGCTTGTCGTCACCGTCCCAATCCGCCAGATGCAATTTTCGACGACCGCTGCGTCCCCCGCTGCCGGGATTCAGTCTAAGTGGCTCGCCTTTTTCGTCACACAGCACTCGCTGGCCTGGTTTCACAATCAATTGCTCGCCTTGCTTCTCTCGCGGCCAGAAACACAACCAGCCTTCGTGATCCAGCATCACTAAATCGTTGAGACCGTCGGCGTTCAGATCGGCAACTGCTGGCGTTGTACGCCATTGAGTCACTAATTCACCGGGTTCCGGGTTCCACCAATTCCATGCGGGCTTGGGCGGATGTGTTCCCACTGGCCATTCAACCAGAACCGGTGCGGCCTTGGCCAGCATCGGTTGAGTCCGACTGCCGACGTTGCGATACCAATGAACCTTGCCCCAGATGGAATTCGCCAAAATATCCGGCAGTCCGTCGTGATCCCAATCGACGGCTGAAACTGTCGTGTAACCCCACTTCGCTTCGCATGGTCCCTGAATCGAACCGTTTGGTCCCGCCATAATGCGGATCGTCTGGTCGTTGTTCGTTTTGAGCCGTACCGGAGCCGCCCACTTTGGCGGATCAACACCGCGACCGCTCAGATTTTCGAAGAATTCAATATAGCCTGCCGTGTTGCCAGTGATCAGATCATCGTCACCATCGCCATCCCAATCGACTGCCGACGGCGACGCCAGCGCGCCGGATTTGAGTTCATCGGCGACCTGCTGAAAATAGTACGGGCGTTCAAACAGTGGCATGCCATCGATAACTTTGCCTGTGTGTTCCACCAATGCCACTCGACCGTCTTCATCTCCGACAATCAAATCAACATCGCCATCGTGGTCCCAGTCGATCGCATGCGGCACGATCATTTCCAGATCCATCGCGATGACCTGACCATCATTGACCAATGGTCGCCCTTCGGCGTAAACCGGTTCAGTCCGAGTGCCTGTGTTCTGGAAATAAGTGAAGCTGTCCAGAAAGCTGCCGCACAGCAGGTCCATGTCGCCGTCACCGTCGAAGTCGGCAAGGTTCTGCCCCGGTCTGCCAAACGTGCTGATGGGGATACCATTCGCGAGCAATGGTTCCGGCGTTTCATATTCCGGGGCGGTGTCGGTGCCTTTGTTGCGAAGCCACAGAATGTGACTTCGCAGCGGTCCACCGGTCCACACGCCTTGCCAGTTGTAATCCTTCCACCAGTCGTTTTCGGTGAACCAGCCGAATTCTGTCCAGTCGCCGTGGCCCACAAGCAGATCGTGAACTCCGTCACCGTCGTAGTCAGCAAACCGCCAAAAATTGTCGCGGTTGTGTTGAATTGGGATGACGTTTTTTGATGGATATACGGGCGACTGCTTCTTCCAGTCACTTTGCAGGAATCCAGTCAGTTCATTATTTCCCGCAAGGATGCGAGGAGTTCCATTCACAACGGACATTGTCATGTCGTGTGACGCCGAGCCCAGTTTGACGCCCGGCTTGAAGATTGGATGAATCTCCCTGGAATTCTCGCCAGGGTTCTCAAAATACCAGACGCCATTGGACGGTCGATCAGGACATGCGACCAATAAATCCAGATCGCCATCGCCATCATGATCCATCGGCATCGGCCATGCCCACAGTCCCACACCGAGATCAACCACAAGTCCCGGATTGTTGTACTTCAATCGCGTCAACGGCGGCAGTTGTTGAGCGAATACAGTGTTCGCTGTGAAGTGAGTGTCTGCTGCGAAGACACATAACGCAACGACGATTGCTGTGCGAAGGGAGAACATAAAATGTACCAATCACTAAAGTAGGGAGGCATTCAAGCGGAGAAAATTCGGCTCCATGCCGTGTGGACACCTTCGGGAGGTCCCTCTATCTGCTGGCATTTTCATGCGAGGCACTCAGCCGTGAGGGACTCTGTCAGTATACATCGAAGAGAGACTTCTGCAGAATCTTCGGAGGCCAAAAGACCCCCAACACCAGCCAAACGTTGTATGGGTCACGAGTGCCCATGACGAATCGGTGTCTTTGTCCTCGCGGCAAAGTTCCCTGACAGCCGAACACCGCGCCGGACAAGCACGTTCAAAAAAGCATCAACAGAGAGCCCCTCATAGCCCGCAGTAAAGACTTTAGGATCCGCCGTGGCTCGTTCAGCGAGCTTCTTCCTCTGGCTATTGACTGTGTACTCGGGATACGCCTCGTAGACATAGTCGACCAGTTTGTCAGTGTTCCAGTCACCGAACCGTTTGACGATTCGAAAGACATCGCGTTGCGCAGAAGCGTCCGGTGATAGGGATGCAACGTTCTTGTTGAAAGCCCACTTGCCTTCCCCATCTCGCACAACGTAGCTTTGGTCCTCAAGCTTCCCGGCCTCCTGGTACAGTGAGAATGAGAATAGTCCAAGCTGGTAGGGAACGAAGTCGTAGAAAGCGCTCCCGCCATTTGACGCGTATTCATGGCGTAACAGAAACGACCACTTCGTCAGCTCAGTTCCGAGAACTGGACGGGCGGCGGCTTTCAGGAATTCAAGAGTTGTTTTTTGGCGATTCAGCATTCATTGGCTCCGATTGCATCCATGCACAGTGCCTCAACTGACGAAATTTCGTCCACGACTTTTGGCATCCGTTGCGGTAATATCGCTGGGTGCGTGGTACCTTACATTTGGTCGAAAGTCGATGAAAAGGACGGGGCGGAAAAATTCGCTTCATCCCACGATATCCGCCGCGCGTTCGGTACCAGGTGGGCGCGAATTGTGCCCTCCGGCATCCTTCAGCAACTGATGCGGCATTCCAGCGTAGAGACCACGTTGAAGTACTACGTGAACATTTCACCGAAAGACACGATTGCCGAATTGCGGCATGACCTGAAAAAGAGCGTACAAAGTGACACTTCTGAATCTGAAACCAATAAAACGGAATTTAGGTGACAATTCAGGTGACACTTGGCTTTTTGAACGAACAAAGGGAACTCGGTTTGTTCCGAATTCCCTTTGTTTTGCTGGCATTTTGACAAGCCGCCGAAAGGATTCGAACCTTCGACCTACGCTTTACGAAAGCGTCGCTCTACCAACTGAGCTACGGTGGCAACTGACGGACGCGATGGACCCGTCAAGCGAGAATTTTAGCCTCAGGGCGATTTCAAGGCAAGATACGTGCACTTAAGTTGAGACAATTCCTGACTGCAGACTCTTCACCACTATTTTGTGGAAGGATCTGCAAGGTGCGTCACGAATCAGGCCACCATGGCTTCGGTCGATTTCTTTGCATCTTCGACCTGAAATCCATATTCCGCACCCTTAGTTTCATTGAAAAATAGCTGATGTATCGCATTCGCGGATAATCATACGGCCGCGAGGGCGTCTTCGTTCACGTCAACCAGCATCTTCTGGATGACGTCATCAGCACTAATGCCTTCCGCCTGACCTTCAAAGTTAAGGATCATGCGATGACGCAGGACTGGCAATGCCATCGTCTTTAAATCCTCGCGAGCGACGTGGTATCGGTTGTCCAGAATCGCGCGGATTTTGGCTCCCAGAATCAACGCCTGCAAGCCGCGAGGACTGGCTCCATAGCGGACGTATTTTTTGGCGGCGGCCGATGCAAGTTCGTGATCCGGATGCGTTGCGACGACCAGTGCTATTCCATACCGTCGGACGTCGTTGGCAATTGGAATCATCCGTGACAGTTGCGACATTTCAAGAATGCGTTCACCACTCAACACCGCTTCCGCTCTTGGCTTCAGATTCTCCGTCGTGCGATCAAGAATCGTTTCCAGATCGACAACTTTTGGATATTTCACCAGCAGCTTCACAAAGAAGCGGTCCAACTGTGCTTCCGGCAGAGGATACGTACCTTCCATTTCCAAAGGGTTCTGAGTTGCCATGACGAAGAATGGCTCAGAAAGCTTGTGAGTCACACCGGCCACCGTTACGGAATGTTCCTGCATGGCCTCCAGCAGCGCGGATTGTGTTTTGGGGGTCGCACGATTGATTTCATCTGCCAATAGAACGTTGGCAAACAAAGGCCCCTTTTGAAATTCGAAAACCTTGCGACCGTTGCCCGCTTCTGCGATGACCTGCGTTCCGATGACGTCCGCAGGCATGAGATCCGGTGTAAACTGAATGCGATGAAACTCCAGATGCAACGCATCGGCCAGCGTACGCACGGTCAGTGTTTTGCCGAGACCCGGGACGCCTTCGAGCAGCACGTGTCCGCCGGCGATCAGCGAAATCAAAGTGTCGTCCAGAATCTCCTGCTGGCCGACGATGACTTTTGAAATCTCAGCCTTCAGTCTGTGAAAATCCTTACGAAAGTCATCAAGTTGCTGCTTGATCTGTTCATCGACGTTCATAGAGGGCACGACCTGTTGGAGAGTGACGTGGTTTGTACATTACGCAGTTCTAAAAACAACTGCGTCATAGACGCGGCGCTGAAATGCTTTCTACCAATTGGCGTGGCGTAAGAGTAGCGTCAGTGCCCGTAAAACTCGGCGTCAGCAACTTTTTAGGGGCCTTGTCTCGGCGGATAAGGGACTTGCGAACGTCCGTCGTTGAAGACATCTTTCCTGAACGCCTGAAGAAGAACCTCACCAAACGCGAAAGACCGCGACCAGTAAAACTGATCGCGGTCTTTGCTTGTTTCAGAATCGACGTGAACTGCGAACGGTGGATACGTTTGCGAATCAGACGAGGATCGAGTCACGTTAAAACGTGCACTCATGGGTGATCCAGGTCTACGCGTTTGTTTTGAGATCTCCGTCGGGGTTACAGATGTCGAATCTGAAAAACTGCAGCCTTCGAAAACGCTGACAGCTTAGTTCACCTGAATGATCGGCTACCGACGACGCTCGCTAAAGTCCTAATTCTGCACTTTCTGACAGAATCCTGAATGGTACGAAAGTAGCTCAGGCAAATTGCCAGACAATTCAATTTATTGTAGTGTGTGCAATAGCATGC
>Ga0335396_10006767_pt1 | contig 11238 bp, 11 predicted proteins | sample FRY02_FD_205743 | JGI IMG/M metagenome (GOLD analysis project Ga0335396, IMG submission 205743) | Freshwater microbial communities from Lake Fryxell liftoff mats and glacier meltwater in Antarctica - FRY-02 (spades assembly) (version 2) | ecosystem: Environmental > Aquatic > Freshwater > Ice >... | reverse complement strand
AAGGCTTTCCAAAAAATGAGCGGTGATAGTGAATGATTGCAGGATTAGTGATTGCCTCACCGATTCTCTCGTCAGTCTCAACGGTGTCAAGATATCGCAGCATTTTGAGATGATGATATGGCATCGAATTGTACCGTGGGTGCAGTTGGTCAAAATTACCCCGCAGAGCTAAGTTGAGTGCATCTTGGTCTACGCAGGGAAGCGAATACTTCTTGAGGTAGCCGAGAGTGCGTTCCGTTAGTTGTTCGGTGCGCCACCTTTCAAGATCGATCAATAGGGTGCCAGTATTCAGATAAGGGGTAAGAGGATCAAGACCCTCTTCTCTCCAAGGTCGCCACATAGTGGGCGATGCGGCCCATACGATATGCGCGTCCAATATCGCACCCACTGCAGTTTGCAACTTCGTCTCCCAAAGGGGTTGTAAATCTTCAGTTACAACCATGTCGGCGTCAAGGTATATAGCGCGGTTTTCATTCTTCAAGAAATAATTAGGTGCTAAAATGTTATAAGCAGTTGCTAACGGAAATCCACGGCTTAGTTTTACATCAGCAAATTGAGTCGGATCAACTGGCAACACCTCAACACTTACTAAGTCGGTAGAGAGGTTTTCTAACCACTGTGAACGCTTTGCCGACCAACCCTCCCCAAAGACGAGCACTCTCGTTGATTGTGTTTGCGTTAAGCAGATGGATTTAATCCATACGGCAGCTTGGAGAGCGTAATTTTCATCGGCTGCGGTAAAAAGGAGCATCATCATCAATCTATTCCATTTAGCTATTCAGAGGCAGGCAATGAAACTCTTCCAATAGAATTGAGGGGTGGAAGATGCAGCGCCAGTACTTTTGCTGGGATATAACCGCCCTCAACAATTGGCAGGATTAATTAAGAGCTTGGAGCCGTACAAGCCCAAGCTCATTCTGATTGCAGTAGATGGCCCTCGAGCCTTAAAGCCTAATGACGCAGAACTTGTCAGACAGACACAAGAAACTTTAAGTCTCATAAGCTGGAATGCAGAAGTTCTCACACGATTTCGAGAATCGAATGTGGGCCTGCGAAATGCAGTAGTTGATGCAGTTACTTGGGCGACTACAACATACGGAAATGCAATAGTCATCGAAGATGATGTCCGAGTAGGTCCGGAGTTACTGGAATACATGAATCACAATCTTTACAAGTTCAGAAACGAAAGTAAAATCGCCCATATAAATGGATACAACCTTGTTCCAGTAGAGCACATTTCCAACCCAAATGAGCAGAGTCGACTCAGCATCTACCCAGAGTCGTATGCGTGGGCAACATGGGATAAAGCATGGCAAAAATATGATGATGACTTAACTTGGGCGAAAAATTCGAGTCTTATGGAGTTGAAGTCAATAGTCGGCTCTACTCTTGGCGCAATTCGCTGGAAGCAAAACTTTGCTGATGCCGCAAGTGAGCGGATTGACACTTGGGCCTATAGATGGCTTGCTTCAATGTGGTCGCACAAACTACTTATGGTTTCGCCAAATCAAAATCTGGTCACATACACAGGTCAGGTACAGGGCACCCATACTCGTAGAAAGACGCCGTGGAATGAGTTGCCGATCCAGCCACTCACTACAGATTCAACTTCGACGTCCCCAACGATCACTAAGCCTGATCCCGAGGCTGATAAATGGCTCGCGAAGAATATTTTTAAAGAATCACCATTTGGCCTTGCTGCGGGGCTAACAGCTTCGATTGCTTTAGAAATCATTAAAAGACTTCGACCTGCCTAAAAGCGAATCTGCATGAATCTGCTTGGTCAAGAATTTTCCGTAACTAGTAACAACTGCCAATTGGCCAAAATTGAATACGTGAAGCTTTGTTATGCCAGCATGATTGCCAATAAAAGATTAGCCTAGGCGTCAAAGATGCAACCTTCGTGCTCTCGGCGCAGTGATTAGTGGTTTTGTATTTCTAGCCGTCCTAATTACTTGCACTCTAATAACCTACGAACATAAGATATCAATTGGATTGACATTTCTGTTTGTTTTCTTGGGAACTTCTAGCACCAACAAAGATTGGTTAGTCTGACTGGACCCCGTTTGTGAGTCCATTTTCTTAGAGAGTCACGGTTTCCTTTTCTTTATCTTTGCATGTTAGTGCAAACCCTGTCGGCGTTAAGCCTCTATGGCTACCGTGTGGGCGGATCGTGTTGTAAACGGTTCGCCAATCTTTTGTAATTACTCGTGCTTCGAGTAGCGAATCAAATAGTTCAATGTCAAGAACTTCGTCACGGAACCTGCCGTTAAATGACTCGATGTATGCGTTTTGCCAAGGTGAACCGGGTTCAATGAAATTCGTGTTCGTTGTTTTATCAGCACACCATTTCGTTATCGCATCAGCAGTAAATTCTGGTCCGTTGTCAAAACGAACAAATTGTGGTTCGCCTCGCTCCCCAACAATTTGATCAAGCAACTCAACAACCATGACAGCTGTTATTGACCGGTCAACATATTGCAAAAGATTCTCTTTCGTGTATTCGTCGACAACATTGAAAAATTTTAGTTGACGTCCATCTGAAGTTTGATCGGTTTGAAAATCGGCCGCCCAAACATGATCCATTTTCATTGCTTTCAACTTGACGTCACCTTTCCCGCGACGACATTTCTTCTTCGATTTATAGGGCACTTTAAGGCCTTCTTCACGCCAAAGACGCTGTATTTTCTTGCGATTGATCACTGACCCATCTTTGGTCAAATACCAATGCGCTTTACGCCATCCCCATCTCTTGAACTCGTCAGAAAACTCGTGAAGTTTGCTGCGTAACAACTCATCTTTGGTTGCCATGACCAAGGTGCGTCGCTGCGTTGAACGATTCTGACCAACAACCTTGCAAGCAAACCTTTGGGAAACCCCGAAACCTGACTGCAACACTACCGTTGCAGCTCGTCTGCGTTTTAAGGGTTAGAAGTTTCCCAGGGAAAGCACTTTCAACATGTCGATCTCAAGTTCCTTATTAGCCACAATTTTCTTGAGCCGACGATTCTCAATTTCAAGCTCCTTCAACCGTCTAACTTCCGACGTTGACATATTTTGGTAACTGGATTTCCAACGATGCCAAGTCGACAACCCGATCGATAATTGCTTGGCGACCTGATCGACACTCATCCCTGATGCGATCAAACCCTCACCTTCACGCAACTTTCGGATGATTTGCTCAGGCGTAAATTTCTTCCCTTTCATATATCCTCCCACCCAATTATGGGCGATAAGGACTCCCAACGACAATGGACCCGTTTACAGGGGTCCAGTCAAGTCCGCTGAACAAATTGGGTTAGGAATTGATACAAACAAACTTAACCCCCCTAGTCGCAATCGTCAGTTTGTTAATGGTTGTATTTGTATCTCAAGGGTATGCAGTAACCAAAAGCAACATAAAACGGAATAAATCATTTCCAATGCTGTGTTTGAGTGGAGTAGTTGTATTAGGCAGTGTAGCTGTGAGTCGAATTTTTGCAAATGGTCTGGGTTGCTAGTTGGAGTGTTCGTAACAATCGTATTAAATCTGAAAGTGATGCGAGGGTCTCTCAAACGACTAAATTAATGGGAGTCCGTACAGTGACCGTAAAATAATTACGCTCTAAAAGAAGTCCTCTTATCAATTTGACTCTCGGGACAGAAAGCTTTCAATCCTGGAACTTAAGCAAGTTGGGTCTTCGAATGTCCCAAGTTTCTTCAATAGATTATTCAGGAGAACGTAAAGCGCAGATGTCTCAATCACTTCATCTGAGTCAACGAGTTGAGAAACACGATGAAGCCCAGGGAGCTGGCTGGTTAATGTTTCGTGAAAAACTTGAGCCTCGGAAGAGAAATGGCCATCATGCCTCCGCGAATTACGAATTGAAAGTATTTGAGTTGTTACAGCTAAAGGCAGTGATATTGCTCGGGGGAGGCGCTGAAACAATTTTAGTCTGCGAAATATTTTGGTCTGAAATCGACTTCTCCAAACCAGTTGAGTGCTGTTCTCACTAGAATTACCCTTCGTCAGCTTTCGCGAAACTACGGTATCAAGAAACACCATCCATCTCATTGCTTGTCTCACATTCTCAATTGACCAGTTGGAGTCAATAGATTTGCGTATATGAGTTACGTACTCCTCCTTGGTGCGAGCGTATTTGCCTAACTGAGCCGGGTAAGCGAACAACAATCGTTCGTTGTGAGTGACGACAGGCAAACCATACGCCAAAGCTTCAAGGCCGGCGCTTGTAGTTCCTCCAAGCACGACATCTGTAATCTGAAGAATTTCTGGAAGGCTCAAATTGTCACTCGGTAAATTAATGTGCACATTAGCACTTCCAAGTGAAAGTAACTCAAGAAGCTTGTGCAACTCATTTGCAGTATTTTTTTCCCGGTGGTTTGGAAACATTCTTGGATGCGGTCTAATAACAAATTCCCATTCGCTGTAGTTCTTTGCTAAATCCAGCACGTAATTAAGCCAATCATTTTGATCTTTGAACAATTCACCGGTTTGATTTAGACTGGGAAGATCAATTAATTTAAGCGCGAATCGTTCATCGGCACTGGCAAGCGGTACGAATACCACAGGTCTACCTGGCTTGACTTGAAGAATATTTCGAGTCATACTTGGGTTTGATTTTAGGTACGGCTTTGAATAAACCGTATGACTAAGCGCATTAAGAGTGACATCAAAGAATTGAAATGCATCCGAAAGTCTTTCGTGTGTAAGGGGTCTTGAGAGATAAGTTGTCGCCTCTTTTGAGTGTGCGATTCGGAGTTGTTCATCATCATTTCGGTACATCATGAAGGCATTTGAGTCAGCTTTGCTTTGAAAACCTAGATGAAGCGAGTAGCACGCAATGTTCAATGATTCTGAAACGTGCTGTACGATTCGGTTAACCCCAAACAAAGTATTGTAAATTAGCACTCGATCTGGAGCAAGTGCCTTTAGGAAGCTTCGCGAAGCAAAAAGAGTCTGGTAACAAATCCTTATTTGCTGTAGATACGATTCCCAAAGTGAGCTCGGTATCCGGAGAGAGTTGACTTTGTAGTGCATCAGTAGATCAACAGCTGCTATTCGACCAATTGGAATATTTTCGAAGACATGAGAACTCCAGTTGTCTTCTGAGAGCAAGCCGATTTGACTCTCAATGAACTTTGATGAATTGTCATTGACCCAAGTATCTATTAAGTGGTATCTCGTGGCGTCTTCAGTTTTTCGTAAAGAGTTTCGAGCTATGCGACACGACTTACAAACCATACTTTTACTGCGCTCCGATGAGATGTTTTCCAGACCAACAGATGCCATTGAAGTACAGAAATTTTTCATAAGTCCGTCACATTGGACGACATCAATACTCCAGTTTTCGTTGAGCAAAAACCTTCGAAGATCAAGCTCAACTCTTACGTGTCGCGCGATTATCGAATATGGTGAGAAAAAGAGAGCTTTCAGAGTCGTTACCGTCTTCTTTATTGGTGGCAGGTGTTGATCCGTGCGCTAACCTTGTGATTGTATATGACTGTGTTGCGTGTTGGCGTCTTAGATTATGGCGTCGGAAATATCGCATCTATTCAAAATTCTCTGAATTACTTGGATGTTGATCAACTAAGAGTAACTGAAGCGCGGCATATGAGAAAGTGCTCGCATCTAATCCTTCCGGGGGTTGGAGCATTCGCGAGTGGAATGAGTAAGTTCTTAGCCTCTAGTCTCCAAGAACAGTTGGCTCATGAAGTTCTAACGCAAGGCAAACCATTACTCGGTATTTGTCTTGGTATGCAAATGTTTGCTGACTTTGGCTATGAGTTTGGTGTTCACTCGGGCCTCGGGCTGGTGCCAGGTAAGGTAGTTGAGCTCGATTCAAGAAAATTTGGTCTACAACTTCCTCATATAGGTTGGAGTACCGTGTCTCTCAATGCAAATTTGAAATTACTAAAAGACTTTAATGTTAATCCTGAATTTTATTTTCTACATAGCTTTCATCTGAAACCGATTGAGATGGCGAACACAGCACTTTGCAATTATGGAGAAGATTTCGTTGCAATAATTGAAAGTAATAATGTTTTTGGAACCCAATTTCATCCGGAAAAGAGTCAAAAAAATGGACTGTTGATCCTCAGAAATTTTACCACGGTGAGTTGAACCAGATTTCGATGCCAAAGATTCGAGTAATTCCTGTCATCTTGCTAAAGAATTCATCAATTGTTCAGAGCCGCAGCTTTTGCCGATACCAGATCATTGGGAATCCATTTAAAGCAGTCGAGCGAATTAGCTCATGGGACTCCGATGAATTGATCTATTTGGAAATCGATGAACCCTCTACTCGGACTTCGACAACCATTGACTTAATGAGCGAGATTTCAAGAAGATGTCTAGTTCCTCTATCTCTAGGCGGCGGGGTTAGAAGCATTGACGACGTTGATATAAGAATCTCTAATGGGGCTGACAAAATTGTAATCAACAGTGAAGCAATTCGACGTCCCCAGTTCATCACCGATTGTGCAAATGCCTATGGATCTCAGTGTGTTGTGATTTCTATTGACGTAAAACGAACCAAGGAGAATTGTTGGGAGGTATTTTCGCATGGCGGTACTCAAAGTACTAGTCGTGACTCAATTGAATGGGCGCGAGAGGTAGTGGATCGCGGCGCTGGCGAAGTTCTGGTAAACTCAATTGACAGAGACGGCTCTATGACGGGTTATGATTTAGACTTATTTCAAATATTGATCCCAGAAATCAGAGTTCCCGTGATTCCATTGGGTGGTGCGGGTAATTGGAGTGATATGGAAACACTAATTAAGCGAACCGGAGCAACTTCTGTGGCGGCCGCAAATGTCTTTCACCATAAGGAAAACAGCGTCTTCCGCGCCCGCAAATATCTTTTCGAAGCAGGTTTGAATGTTCGATCTCCCAGCTTAACCGAATTTAACCTGGGTCAAGCTTGAGATGTTTTGCACGAAGTGTGTTTACCCAGAATTCGCCGTCAATATCACCTTTGATGAAAATGGAATCTGTTCAGCTTGCACTGCCGATATGGAATTTGGTGACTTTAGTATAGATGATTGGAGCCGGCGCCGAAAACTGTTTGAGTCGCTCGTCAGGGAGTATCGCTCCAAAAATAGCAACAATTACGACTGTATTGTTGCGGTGAGTGGCGGGAAAGATAGCTACTACCAAGCCCACATAGCGGTCAAGGAACTTGGTCTTAAAGCTCTCTTTGTCACCTACCACGGGAATAACTATCTTCCGGAGGGACAGGGAAATCTGGATCGAATGCGAGAACAATTTAATTCTGACCATTTTGTTTTTGGCCCCAGTGTTGAAGTCCTTAAAAAGTTAAATCGCGCAGGATTCAAGTTAATGGGAGATATGAATTGGCATGCGCACGCAGGAATAAAGACGATTCCAATGATTGTTGCAGTTAGATACCAAATACCATTAGTAATTTGGGGTGAGCCCACATGGTCGATATCGGGAATGTTTTCTGCGGATGACTTTGTTGAATACAATCGGAGAACCGTCGCCGAGCACGACTTACGTGGTTTTGAATGGAAGGATATGGTCGGTTTAGAAGGAATTGAAGCCCGAGATCTCTATTGGTTAAGGATGCCAACCGATAGCGAAATTGAGACCGTGGGAGTTCGAGGAGTTTATATCGGAAACTATTTTCCTTGGAGACCCGTAGAGCACACTCGTATGGTCGAAAAGTCATATGGTTTTGAGAGGGCTCGTCAACCATTTGAACGAACATATCGTGACATGTCAAATCTTGATGATATGCATGAAAACGGAATTCATGACTATTTGAAATTCATTAAGTTTGGTTATGGTAGAGCCACAGATCATGCTTCAAAGGACATACGAGCGGGCTTAATCTCTAGAGATGACGCAATTGAGATTGTACGAAAGTATGACCATGTTAAGCCCCAAAGAGATCTCACGCGATGGTTGGAGTATGTTGAAATGAGTGAGGCTGAATTTGACAGCACATGCAATCAATTTAGAAGCCCGCTGGTTTGGTCCATTCATAATAATCGATGGATCAAGTCTGAAGTTTGGGGTGGAACGTCCGAGTACGGAGAAGTCGGAGATCTTGATGAAAATTTTAGGGCAATATTCAGCCATGATAGAATCAAATAATGCTTAAAATAATCGCCGAAGCAGCGACATGCCATGGCGGACAACTTGAACTCGCGAAACAACTTATTCGAATGGCCGCAGATGCTGGTGCCGATACCGTGAAGTTTCAACATATCGTGCCCGAAAGCCTTTATTCAACAAAGATACTTGAATCAGGCGAGTGGATCCCAAATCCTGCCATTTTGAAACGAACGAAGGAAAGACTCTCACATTCTGAGCTTTTGTTGCTTAAGAACTTTGCAGATGATATTGGAATCGAATTTGCATTGACACTTTTTGATGTAGAAAGTCTAAAATTAGTTGATGAATTGGGTCTACCATTCGTCAAGGTTGCCTCTGGCGATTTATCCTTTACTCTATTTCTTAATCAAATTGGTAAATTGCCGGTACCAGTGATCATGTCTACTGGGATGTCTTCTATCTCAGAAATTGAAATTGCAATTGATGCACTTAATTTACAAGATAAACAAGATTTAACACTTTTGCACTGTGTTTCGGTTTATCCTTGTGAAGCGAGATTAGTCAATCTGAACAGAATCCTAGTTTTGAAAGAATTGGGATTCCGAGTTGGTTACTCTGACCACACACTCGGAGACTGGGCCGCCCATACAGCTGTCGGTCTAGGGGCATCGGTAATTGAAAAACACATTCGACTAAAGAATGGTCCTGTTACTTCCGATTATGATCATTCGATGATAGAGGATGAGTTCAAAAGATTCGTCACGTCTTTGAGAGAAGTCGATAAAGCTCTCTGCAACAACGGACTAGCTCTTTCTGACGAGGAAAGAATAGTCAAAGCTCGCGCGCGACGTGGGGTTTATGCATCAAAAGATATTGAGAGCATAATTTCTTTAACGGACCTAACTTTTTTACGACCTGAGAGCGACTTTGGTCCGATGGATTATCGAGATCTGATAGGCAGGAGAGTTAAACAGCTCATACCTTCTGGCCATCCGATCTTGAAGAAGTACCTGGAATGACCATCAACATTGCGGGATCTAGCACATACATAAGCGAGGCGGGCAAAGTGACGGGGTTCGGTCACCTTTCTCGGGTTTCCGCGTTGATCGACATCTCGTCAAATGTCGGAACATTGAAAAGTTGGTGTGTCCTTGATGACATGAAGCTTAGCTACAAACGCGCGCAAGAGATGACGAGCAAAACTACAGAGTTTGTTACATGCCTTGGAGTACTTGAAAACACGAATTTTAGGCATGGCATAGCTTATGTAGACGGAGCGCGTATAGATATCGATGCCCTGCATTGGAAGGATGTCGAGATTTGTGTAGTGATGTCGCCCCTCGTAAGAATCCCGAGATTTCGATCAGCAAGTTTTTTTCGCGGGCGTACTCTGCCGACGACATGGAAGCATAAGAAAGGAGATGTCATCGGACTTGGCCGCGAGTATGCAGTAGTACCAACATACGTTTCCGAACTTCGTAAACAGGCACATCCAAAAAAACTGACGCACGAAGGACCGTTTGTACTTTCTCTAATGTTGGGCGAGCATCCATCCGAAAAAGCTTGGACCACAGTAAAAAATATTTCGGATGAGCTCTTGAAGTTCGGCAATCTAGAGATACGTGCACCTGAGGGCGTGGCCACTGTGGTGAAACACTTATTGAAAATGGAGACGATCGATCGATTAAAAATTGTGAGTTTTCAAACAAGTCACTCATGGAATGAGATTTCAAGCTCAGATCTTGTCGTGGCCACTGCTGGACAATCCCTTGTAGAATCATTATGTCTTGGGATGCCGACAATTGCTATCCCAACTCACGAAGTCCATGCGGCCTTTGTAAGAGAGTTGCTCGACTTTGGTGCGTGTCTCGAATATCCAATCGGAGGTTTGTCGTCAACTCAAACTATGAGGTTGGTGCATAGGATTTTGAGCGACGACGATCGCTGCGATCTCGCTCAAAAAGCTCAAGCCGCGATTGACGGGCAAGGAGCATACCGGATCCATGAAGCCATTCAGCAGATGGCTTTTTAACTTACTTGAACTTTTGAGTTAGGGTTAGCGATGAGGAGAACAAAAGTTGTTGGCGTGATAATTGCTCGAATGAGTTCCAAAAGGTTCCCTAACAAAATCATTTCCGAGATTAATGGGCAGAGTACCATAGAGTTGATAGCGAATCGAGTTCGTCAAGTATCCTTCACAGAGCTCCCATTGGTTCTCGCTACAACAGATGGTGTAAGAGATGACCTGCTTGAGACGTATGCTTACAGCCTCGGTCTCAGTGTCTTTAGGGGACCAGAATCTGACGTTCTTGCACGCGTAATTACTGCAGGAACCAATATGAGTGCAACTCATATTCTTCGCCTGAACGGTGATTGTCCACTTGTTGAACCAACGCTAATAGAGGCAGGCTTGAAACTCCTCTATCAAAAGAAACATAGCCTAGTTAGTTCTAAAAGTATTCTAGGACTTCCTTATGGTGTCTCTGTTGAGATTGTCGATATCGATCTGTTGCAGAAATTATGGCCTCAGACGAACAAAATCCAGAGAGAACATATCTTCAACTCAGTTTATGAACATCTAAGCATTGAATCAGTTTCAGTGGCTGGAGGCGGATTCCCTCTGCGGCCGGATTTACGACTTACGGTTGATATTCCTGGAGACAATCAAAGGATTGGAAACCTCATTGAATTGAATGGGTCAGATCCAACCCTAGTAAAATACTGGGATCTTCCCTTCGTTCCACCCTGATGAAGCAACCCAGGTTTGATGCAGTGTCCATAATGTGGCTGGAGGGCCACAGGAAGGGAGACTGCTGTTATGGCACGTCCATCGAAGTACACATCAGAGTTGCGGCGTCGAGCCGTTGAGGAGGTGTTGGATCGGGATCGGTCGGTGACTGAGGTTGCCCGGTCATTGGGAATCGCGACACCAGAATCGGTTCGGCGTTGGGTAATCCAGGCACGCATCGATCGGAGTCTGGTCTCGGGACCAACAACGGAGGAGATTGCCGTGATCAAAGCGTTGAAGCGGTGGAGGTGGCCGATCAGCAACGAACAATAGAAATTTTGAAGGCGGCAACCAGTTTTTTTGTGCGAGCGGCCGACCCGCCGCACAAGTGACGATTGCCTTCATCGACGAGTATCGGGACCGGTTCCCA
>Ga0335396_10006764_pt1 | contig 11239 bp, 11 predicted proteins | sample FRY02_FD_205743 | JGI IMG/M metagenome (GOLD analysis project Ga0335396, IMG submission 205743) | Freshwater microbial communities from Lake Fryxell liftoff mats and glacier meltwater in Antarctica - FRY-02 (spades assembly) (version 2) | ecosystem: Environmental > Aquatic > Freshwater > Ice >... | reverse complement strand
ATCCATTGTCTATACAGATGAGCTCTATGTGTCCATAGCTTTGGTTTAGTGCTGATTTTATGCAGTCTTCTATGAAATCAGAAACATTAAAGCAAGGGATGATGATGGAGACCAGGGGATTATTCATTAGAACCCATGTTATTCTTAAGATGTAAAAGAACGTCACTCTTCGAGTAAAGGCGAGCCCATCGTTCATTGATAAGATCTAGAGAAAAATTCTCTTCAACATATGTTCTGGCAGCTATGCCCATACTCTTCCTTAACTCAGGATGCCTGATTAAGTGTTCCAGGTGTTCAGCCATTCCTTCCACATCATTCTCTGTTGCGAGAAGTCCTGAGATGCCTTCAGCGATGGCAGAGGGAACACCCCCGCTTCTGAATGCGACCACCGGAAGACCACAGGCTTGAGCTTCAGCTACTACTACTCCTTGGGCTTCCCTCCGTCCCGCTTTATCACAGGTAGAGGTCATTAGAAATATATCTGAGGACTGCATTGAATGGAGGACTTCTTCTTGATTACAGTCCCCTGCTAGCTCCACCACTTGTTCAAGTTCAAGATCAGAGATGATTTTTTTCAGTCTCTTAAGTTCATCGCCTGAGCCTATAATCTTGTATCTAACCGTAAAGCCCTGAAGCCTTAGCTCTTTCACTGCTCTGATTCCGTACTCATGTCCTTTAAGCTCAATCAATCTCCCAACGGAAAGTAATCGGATATCCTTCTCGTTATCCTTCTTGGGAACTGATCTGAAAAAGCCTGTGTCAACTGGCATTGGAACCACCTGCAGTTTCTCTATCGGACAAGCCAATGCGATTAGTTTGTTTTTTAAATAATCTGAATTAGCCGTAAAAAGATGCCCATACTGGAATAAAAGCTTGTAATAGGCACTCTTTTCAGCTCTATCTTCTTCATTAAAATGCGCATCAAAACCATGAAAGGTCGTGATCAACTTCCCTTTGACCACTCCGAGCGCACTCAATTCATCAAATGGAAACTTATAGACCCCGAATTGGATATGGATGATATCAGCATGGATGAAGTCTCTCACACTTTCATACTGGAATAAATACTTGCCTTTAAATCCTTCAAGACCGTATTTGAAATAATTCAACGTAGCCATGACCTTCCAGGGAACACCATGGCCAATGATCTGCACCATGGCCTTCAGGCGATGCCATTTACTTGAAGGATATATGTGGCTTAGCTGAAATGTTCTATCCAGTAAGTTATATTGCTTTATTAGCTCAGCTTGGCTAGAATCCGCTAATCCTTTCTTTTTATCTACTAGGATGCGCACATCATAGCCAAGGTCTATGGCCTGTTTGGCTTGAAGCGTAATAAAGGTCTCTGAGGAACTCGGAAAAACACCTACTCTGATTACCAATATACCTGAAGAAGTATTCATTTATTCAGCCAATGATCTATGCTCTCCCTTACCTTCTGATACTCCTTATAATCCAGTAATAACTGCCTTTGAAGTCTGAAGAATTCCTTTGCCTTTTCCTTCTCTTCATAGGTCCCGAGGAGGATGTTATTTAATTGAGAGAAACCATGTTCTTTTAGTTTCTTCAAAGCCTTCTTGATTAAGCTATTCCTGGTTTCCAAACCATTAGTTAGCGTCTCTAAATAAGGCATTACAATGAAATTCGACTCTGACATCGCCTTTCTCAATCTGGATAGATATTCCAATGACATTCTCCCCTGGGTCATATAGTGGATGAAAAAGAGTCGGTCATCGAACCAGATCTTATACCCCATCAACCTTAGAACGTAACTATACTCTGTATCACCTCCTGAACTCAAGGAATCTCCTTTCCTGCACGTTAATTGAGCTTCGAAGCCTAAGTCATTCAACTGGATCCAGTGACTCTTCCTAATCACCATTCCCGCACCATACAGGCAGCCTTTCTTCCTGCTGATATCACCGCTTGCCTTCCCTTGCACAGATACTGCAAAGTAACTTGAATAGTTATTCCACCACGCAGGCTCCTGATCTTCGAATGCAGCCTTGCACCATCCTCCGAGAGCTCCTATCATTGAATCAGATTCCATGATATCAAAGGAGTCTTGGATGTAGTTCTTAGCCATCCAATTATCATCATCACAGACCAGAAGGTACTCATATGCAGCCTTTTCATAGCCCATATTTTGAGCATATGCCTTTCCTGGAATGGGTTGGGAATAAGAGCTAAAGGCTATCTGTGGAATACCCTTTTCAGTCCACCATGTATCCACATAGACTTTGGTACCATCCGTAGAAGCATTATCGACCAATATGATCTCGAAAGGACAGCTGAATTCCTGCTTTACAAGATGTGTCAAGGTCTCGTCTAAAAGCCTTCTACCATTATAGGTGCATATTACGACTGATACTCCTTTTTGCATTCTGCCATTGATTTTTCCTGAACTCGTTAAAGGTCGACTAAGACTTTCATCTGTATTCCTTTGGTCAAAAATTCTAAGTACAAAGTAATCTACTTAGTTCAACCTCGTTTTCTTTCACCTAGGATCAATTGCCTGAGGCTTTGTTTGACATGGAATTTGATGTTTCCTAATCTGGAATAAGCCGGCTTGAAGTCTTTTTCTGAACTAGATGCTGGTTTCTTTCCATAGCTGAATGGAATGTGACGGAGCCTCTGATAATCCATCTTGTCCAGATAGGTATCATAGCCATCGAATACAGGAACTATATCAGGTCTATTATTCAGGTCGAAGTTCTGGTTATAGCTTGCTATCATGGGTCTGTTCTCCATTTTATAGTGGCTATAATGGAAGAACCGGAGAGGAGTATCCGTGTCATTGATATAGAAGGTTTCATCCTTCTTGATAACCTTTCGTTCATGCAGGTTCCAGTTGGCCGCATTATATCCGAGATTCCTAAGCACGCATACATCATCAAGAAAAGCTGGGCCATAACCCCACCAGATCTGATCATAGAAGAAGCCCTTTTTCAGGTCATGGTATCCATAAGCTTGCACTCTTTTCTTCCACCATTTCACGAAATCACGGACTTCATCAGTCATGCGCAGCGCTACGAAGCCTAAGTTATAGATTCCCGTTCTCATCAGGTCCTTATCTATGGGATGTCCCTTCTCGCTTGTAGGACTGCATATATGAGGAGTCAGCACTGCCTGATGATGCCTAAGCGCCTCGAATACCTCAGCAAATTCAGAGAAAATCTGGATATCAGGGTCTATATATAGGATGCACTCATATCCTTTCTTGTCAATAAGCTCAATGAGCGGAGGTTTTACTACGGTGCATAATTCAGCAATGCCATAGGTGTCCTTAAGTTCATTCACCATAGATGGGAGCTCCTTATGGACCCAGATGATCTCATCTACAGGGAGTTTGTCATAATCGATCTCAGGAGATGACTCATCCAGTATGGCCAGGATGAAGTGTACATCAGGATGGAAGGATTTGAAGGACTGGGCCAGCACAGAAGCATGGGCCAGGTAGTTATTGGCACAGATAGTGAATGCAACATTTCTTTTCATCCTTTTATGGGAAAGCATTAGAGGGGTAGAGCTTATTTCTCGATTTGCGAAGATAGTGAAAATGCACTCCCCATTCTACCAAGAACTTGACCGCAGAGTCCCATCCCTATGAAGATAAATAGGGCTAATTCAACTTATGTTATTGACCTTTTTTGATACTCAAATTGCTCAAAATCCTTAGCGTAAATTCCCTCAATGATGTTCATTGAATCTTGAGACCAATCAAAACACTTTTTGATATGCTTAGTGGAATTCTCCTTTGTTTTCAAATCAACATTGAATAAGTCAGTGATTTCTGCTAAATCCTTTTCAGATTCAAGTTTGAATATTTTTTTAAATCGAATGGGAATGCTCAATTGGAAGCCAAGATTCTTTGAGGTGACTCTGGCGCCCATGTGCTGAGGTTTTAAGTGCGCATCCTTCATTATAACTTTCGGAAGCAATGAAATAAACTGTTGGAAGCTTACAGAAAGGAGTTTGCCACTCACGTCTGATGGGCTCATTGAAGTATCCAGATCCAAAAATGGAAAGAATATCTCTGTACTCATTTGCCAATTTCTCTCCATTTTGTTCTCAATCATCCATAAACGATATTCTTCAGCCTTCAGGAACTTATCTTTGTAGAAAGATTCAATTCTATCATAAGGATCTCTTACCACCATAAAAAACTTAGGTCTGGAGAACAACAGCCAACTCTTTACAGCTTCATAGAATAAACGATCACCAACTACACGCACAAGACTACTTTGGCCTTTTAATGTAGAGAACATTACTTTATAATTAGTTATCAAGTATATATTCTCATCATTCTTCTTGAACGCAATCATTATTTTATCATTTAGGATTTGCTTCAGATAAAGTGTACAAAAACTCTACAGAAACATACAAAAAGACCAGAATATTATCTGCTAACCTCCAATTTTATTTCTAATCCTTGCTATGCTTAAAGCCAGATATACGTTTTGGTATAACTCGATACTAAACCTAGCTAATCTCAGCGCTTATTTATCACCCTCTTAAAATCATTATTCGGAAAGTAAAGACCGTCATTCCTCCTTAACACCCAAGCGTACCATAGTCCTTTAAGCATATCTACCAAACTCAATTTCTTAGCGTTCAAAAGGGCGTTCCTAAGGCTTTTACCTTGGTCCCGGGAAGAGAACCTGTGCCAATTGAGATCTTCTGATTCCGTTAATCCCGAATACCAATCCATTGACCTAAGAGGTTCATTCATGATTTCAAAGGACTCATATATTTCCCTCAATCTGGATTTCCAAGCCTCTTTGTTATATTTCTCAGTCATTTTTCGCAGAGTTACTATGGCTCTCTTCCTATAGCTTGAAGAAAGGATTTCCCGTTCTAGGAATTCAATATAGTCCTGTTTTGTCCAATTCTCTGTACGATAATCCAACTCCGGAAATATGCTGCTGAACCCTGTTCCATAGATATTATGGATCTGGCCATATGCAAAAATAGGAATAGCACCATATTCACAAGCATCAAGGCAGGCCAATAGACTACTTATAGGAAATGGCTCAATAAAATAGTGCGCCTTTCTTAGATATTCTTCAGAGTCTAAAACAAGGCCAGGTAAGACTAAATTATCAGGACAATTCTGAGACACATGTTTATTAAAAAATTCATGATCAACTCCAATAACTGTCATTTCTACCTCAGGATGATTCGATAAAAAATCGGCAAAGAGAGAAAGCAGATTAACCTCACCTACCGGAATGTATTTGTAGGACGCAGCCATGCTCAAGAGGTAGATCTTCTCCTTATCCTTTATTTGTTCAACAAAAGCTGAGTCGAATTCAAATGGTAACATCTCTGCCCTATGAGCGCACCTGCGATCTATGCTCACACGAAATGCACATTTACGAAAATTTATAACGAGATCTGAATATCCTGATCCGATCCAAGGCACATGATCCGCATGATTATACACTGCTATGGCTGCATCAGGGATGAATTTCCGAACAATGAATGGAATAACATCATATGGATGATGGTGCATGATAATGAGATCGCAATCCCACTCCTTATAGAGCCTAGCTATCTCTTCGGCCTTTTTCATAGGCTCTAGATCTCCCAATGCTGCCACTTTTACCCCGTTTATTGGGTCAATGACCAAGTCAGACTGCCTCGTTACAACCAATCCAACTGAACAGGGATCATCAGCAAGCCAATTCTTGACCACCTTGGTATGTCCTCCTGTCTTATAGAGCAAGGAAGCAACATGCATGACTTTCTTTATCCTTCTTGGCTTATATCCTGTCCAACTAGGAAAAAATCTTTGATGGATTTTCTTCTCCAGTTCTATGTCAAACAAGAGGCCGTGATAATTACCTGCTAGATGTCGCATAAGATTATCTACTCCTAGCAGGAAAACATCATCACTGAGCTCATCGGAATCCCTAAGGAATTCCTTCTGCCTGAGTTGATAAATATATCGGGCGACTTTGAGCTTATCGATTGAGATCATTCAAGCTTTCTTTTACTCGTGATGCAAGCCAGATTCATATTCATTGACTCATCTGAACGCATTGACTTTTTCTATGACCTGTTTTACATCACTATCCGTCATGGTAGGACTGATAGGAAGGCTTACCTCAGTGGCGTGAATATGTTCTGAGATAGGAAATGCTCTTGAGGCCCATTCTGCATATGCTTGCTGCTTATGAGGGGGAACTGGATAATGTATCAGCGTCTGCACGCCATGCTCTTCTAAGTATCTCATAAAATCTTCCCTTCTCTTGACCAAGACGGGATATATATGCCAAACATGGGATCCCGCTTCCTCGGGGTGCAGAGGTAATGTAACCTCTGGATGCTGGATCATGCTGTTATAGGCAGTAGCTATCTTCCTTCGCAACGTATTATCAGCATCGAGTCTCTTAAGTTTGACGCTAAGTATGGCGGCCTGCAACTCATCCAAGCGGCTATTGAATCCCTTATACAGATTAAGATATTTCTTATCTGAACCGTAATTAGCAAGAGACTTGACGGTCTTCATGAGTTCATGATCAGAACCACATACGGCTCCACCATCGCCCAAAGCCCCTAGGTTTTTCCCCGGGTAAAAGCTGAATCCCGCAGCATCACCCCATGCTCCAGCCTTTCTTCCATGGAAGACAGCACCATGAGCCTGTGCAGCATCTTCTATCAATTTAAGACCTTTGGAATCGCATAGTTCCCGCATCTCTTTTATGAGGCTCATTTGCCCATATAGATGAACATGCATGATGGCCTTGGTCTTTTCGGAGATAGCCGCTTCAGCCTTGTGTGCGTCCAGGTTATAGGTATAAGGATGAGGTTCTACTAGGACAGGAACAAGTCCCGCCTTGCTTATGGCCAAGATACTGGCTATGTAGGTATTCGATGGCACGATGACCTCATCTCCTTCTACCATGAGTCCCATGATCTTATAGGCTTCCAGGATCAATATGAGTGCATCTAATCCATTGGCGACACCTACACATTGCTCAGTTCCACAGTATGATGAAAATTCTTTCTCGAAGGTGGATACTTTTTCACCCCTGATATACCAACCAGAGTCGAGCACATCTTGCATGGCAGCAAGCATGGCGCCTCTGTCTCTGTCATTTATGGCTTTAAGGTCTAAGAAAGGTATCATGGTCTGCAGGGCGTGGATTCTGTATTTTACTAGCAGATGGTCTTGAGCCAAATCATTGGTTCTTACATCCAAGACCGATTACTGCCCATCTAAATGCTTTCAGCTCTAATAGAATCGATGACCTCATGAAAACCAGCAGGACTATTCAAGAACGAAATAAATATAATTCTAAGGCTTCAAATATAGCACAGTCTATAGCCTTGTGACTTATAAAGCCCCAGAAATGAATTCTTTTTAGAGCAAGTATTCGATCCAAGTTTGTTTTCCCTCAAAACTAATAGAAAGGTCTTCTGTCATCAATCCAGAAAGCATGTAAATTTACCCAGCAAAAGGCTACAGGCATAACAGAATATGGCAATGGAATCTACTGCAATAACTCTTGAATGAATGTTATCAAATAGCAATGGAAGGTATAGTCAAGAATCACAGACATGGTGAAAATGTAATCATCTACGAAGGCGCTGAGATAGATGAAAGCGCTGAGATAGGTCACTTTTCAATTATCTATCCAAATGTCGTTATCAAATCCGGTGTGAGGATCTCCTCTTCAGTCATCATTGGTAAAAGACCTTCAGTGGGAAAGAATCAAGTAGCTTTGAATGAAATCAAGGACCCTACCCTCATAGCAGAAGGTGTCTTCATAGGCGATCAAGCTATAGTATATGATGGAGCTAAGATTGGAAAAGGCACCTACCTGGCCGATAAATGTCTCATCCGGGAGAATGTTGTTTTAGGAGAGCAGGTGGTCATAGGTACCATGGTCGTGGTCAGTTTCAGTGCTGTTATAGGGGATGGATCTAAAGTCATGACTGGCTCTAACATATGCGGGAACATGATAATAGGAGAGAACGTCTTCGTGGGAGTCCATGTCTGTGCCGTAGCTGATAACACTCCTCACTCTCTTTCAGTGAGAGAAGAGCACAGAGGACCCGTACTTTCAGATGGTGTATTCATAGGAAGCAATGTGACACTTCTTCCCAATGTAAAGATCAGCAAAGGAATAACCGTAGGTTCTGGATCCATTGTTTCAAAAGACTTAGACCAAGAAAACTCTTTCTACATGGGAAGTCCAGCAAAATTTTACAAACTCAAATAATCTATATAGATGATCTCAGATAAAGCAATCCTAGGTAAGAATGTTGAAATACATCCACTCGCACTTGTTGAAGAAGGAGCTATTATAGGTGATAACACCAAGATAGGTCCCTTCTGCATTATACGTAAAAATGCAAAAATCGGGAAGAACTGCCGCTTCACAGCTTACTGTGAGATACGCGAAAATGTAGAGATAGGCGATAATACTGGATTCGGAAGTCGATGCACAATCTCTGCCAATGCGAAGGTAGGCATTGGCGTTTCCGTGAAATACAGTTTCGTATTGACTGACACTCCCAATCTGGAAGAAGGTGATGTTAAATCTGTTGGGAACATTGGTGATGGCAGTTTGATTGGGGCCAATGTCACGCTAATGCCAGGTTTCAGCATTGGAAAAAATGCAATCATTGGCGCTTGCTCTCAAGTAAGAGATAATGTAGGGGATAATGAAATCTGGTTTGGAAACCCAGCTAAATTGTTCAAGAAGAAAGGCTAGTCTAGAATCTGATTTAGAATGAAAATAAAGTTTCTTCCTGAGAAACCATATTTCCTTACTGGCCTTTGAAAATAGCGAATTCCTCAAGGCTTCTGATGTAGTCGTTTTCATCATAGTGTCTGGACGCTATCACCAGACAGATGGACCCTGAAGAGAAATCTATGAGTTCCCTCCAAATCCCCGGCACTAGATGAACTGCCCTATCAGGTCTATTGAGTGTAATCTCCTTCGCTTTATTACCATCAGTTAGCTTAATGGAAAAACTCCCACTGACTGCTATGATGTATTGTTCTAAGTCCCTGTGCGCATGACCACCGCGCTCTTCTCCTGCTGGAATGTCATAGAGATAATAGACCCTCTTGATCTCAAAGGGACATTCTATACCGCTGCTCAAAGCCGTGATGTTCCCGGCACGGTTCTTCACCTTAGGAAGATCTATGATCTTCACATCGTCTATGCTGGATTCTAATGCCCTTTTCATGACTTCTTCAGTAGGTTGAAATCCCTGACATAGTCCTTCTTGGAATATGGTTCTGAGGCCATGGTGAATGCTACGGCATTCGTAGAGAAATTCTCCAGATGCCTCCATGTCAGCGCAGGCACATATAAACCATAGTAGGAACGGTTGAGGGAATAAACTTTTCGATCGCCATCCATCTCTATTACTACATCAAAGCTACCCGAAAGCGCTATGATTACTTCTTCATTGCTTCTGTATGCATGTCCACCTCTGATTTGACCGCCTGGGACATCATAGGTCCAGAATACCCTTTCAACCTTGAAAGGAACATGTTCCTCTGATTCAATGAAGGTAAGATTGCCTCTGGCATCTTCAATTTTAGGGAAATGGATCAGTCTTGGACTCATGGCTTCCTCCCTAGAACATTATTAACACCATCTTTCAACATGCCAAATGGAGACTTTCTAAAGACCCCAAAATCATAAGCCAATAAGCTGCAAAAGGCTTCATCCTTAAATGCCTGACTTATGATACGAAGTTCTTCCTCAGTTAATTCCTTCTCCCATTTCCGAAGAGAATCTGAATGCATCTCTCGGTCATACATCTCCTTGGAATACCAAGCTGTAGACTCCTTCAATCGCTCTGAGGTCTCGTTGGCCTTCTCCGTCTCTAGCATTCTATCTTCAAATTCCAGCTTCAAGAATTCGCATAGCTTTTTTACCTCTGACTCTGGATCAGTGACCAAGGCTTCATAATTGAGCATGTGACATATGTCCTTATTCTGAATATAAAAGTCATATCCCGTGCTCATATACTTGAGTACATTGCGTAGGTCCTCTTGAAAAGTCACAGCAAACCCAGTATTGGACTTTTCAGAATCAGGTATTTTCATTCTGACTTTCTTCAGCGAAGTCAGGACAGCTCTGGGATCCCGTGCGACCCAGATGAATCTGGCGTTCTCGAAAATGCCACTCATGGCTGAGAATCCAAGGACATTCTGAGGGGTTTTCTCAGAAAGGAATGGCTTGCCTGACTTTATCTTGGGCTGCATCAATGCAATGTCAAGTATATCGCGACAGGCCTTGTCTATTTCCTTGCTATCAATATAGCTGTATATCCGTCCAGCCTGAGAGCTTCTTTTAAGTCCTTGAAGAAAGGAAGTCAAATGCAGGAGATTATCATATTCAGGGCCTGCATAAATCTTAGAATGGAAACCAAGAATCTTCTGGACCAGCGAAGTACCTGACCTGGGAGAACCTCCGATTACTATAAGATCATGCGCATCCATATTATGAAACTTCGAAGCTTTTAATTTTTTGTTTTGATACTTTCTTCTACTCCGGTGAATTTCCATTCACCTTTTAACTGCATCGATGCGGGTGTCAAAAATTCGATTCCACGGATATTGAATTCAATCAGGTTCTGATAGAAACTAAGACGTCTATTCATCCTGCCATCCTCATTGAATTGCATGAAGGTACATAAGAGTGTGTATGCTGAAGGAGCAAGTGCCAGTTCTTTGAGCTTCACTTCTATGTTGAACACATCCTCAGTGGGGCAATCAAAAAAGGAAGAGAAGCAGTTCAGTATTGGCTTAAGCTCCTTATCGAAGAAGATTAAATTAAGCCTAACCCTTTTAAAGTCCTTTATCGCTTTGAGCTGAAATTCAAGTCTCAGATCCTCATAATACTTGATCTCTAATGTTGAGAATAATTCAGCATCGGCTGCATTAACCTTCAATGACTTTATGATCACATCAGTTCCTATCACTTCTGAATTTTCAGATTGGAATCTGTTCAAATATATCTCAGTTCCTTCATAGACGTTATTTCCAAGATACAGCTCCTTTCCCTTATCTAAGAGAAGGATACTGGAGCTGATTTTTGCGACCTGAGGCATGCTATGGGATACCAGTATGATGGCACAAGTCTCCATCAAACTCGCTATCTTATTATAGCACTTGATTTTGAACCCAATATCCCCCACTGCCAATACCTCATCTATCAGCAATAAGTCAGGCTCTAGATTCGCTGCCACTGCAAATCCCAGCCTG
>Ga0335396_10006762_pt1 | contig 11243 bp, 4 predicted proteins | sample FRY02_FD_205743 | JGI IMG/M metagenome (GOLD analysis project Ga0335396, IMG submission 205743) | Freshwater microbial communities from Lake Fryxell liftoff mats and glacier meltwater in Antarctica - FRY-02 (spades assembly) (version 2) | ecosystem: Environmental > Aquatic > Freshwater > Ice >... | reverse complement strand
CAGGCGGAAACAAATTGAATTCAACAGTCGAGCTACGAAATGCTGCAACCAATGCTGAACAGCAATGAATTTCTGGCACGAGATAACATGGAACGTTCTGAAGATGCCCACACGAAAGGTATGTTGGGACTGGGTACAAGCATACACCACAAGGGCTACTACATGGGCGCGTACAGAAGTGTCCGCATTCTACATGAAGACGAGTACATTGTTTTTGACATTGAAGAGTGGAAAATTTCAGCGGATGGCAAGGCACCTCGTGCTCATGACTACACCTGCAAAAAATATTTTCAACCGATGACATGCTCATCTGCCGTGAATCTTCAAAGATACTGCTCTGTTGTTCCTTGCTCGAGGAATTTGAGGACCAATCATCTTCATCATTGAAAATCATCTCGTTCACATTTTCGGTATCAAAATCATCATCGTCGCACAACATGATCTCAGCCTTTGTCTTGGGATTATACTGAATCATTTCCGAGCACCCACCATTGTAACTCTCTTTCATAAATTCATCGACCGACCACAATCCATCCTTGTCCAGCTTGGCGCGGGTGAAGTCGAATCTTGAAGTCCTTGGTGCAAACAAAGTATGGTGGTGTGGACATTTCACTGTAACTGACGAAGACATGTAATTGCTAGCGTGAGAAACAATTCGAGCCCACCAAGAAATTTTCTCACTGGTTGGCTGTGCCAACAAAGAAAAATTTCCAAATACCAGCAATGCAACCTTGGACCGTGAGAGGGCGACATTGATGCGACGATAGTCATTAACCCAACAATTTGAGGTCGAGCGAGAGATTGAGAGGAGAACAATATCATTCTCTCCGCCCTGAAAAGCATCGACCGAGAATATTCTGAGACTATCATCACATAGATAATTTGTGATTGTATCAGAATATCCAATCTGCCTGTCTTTCTGATTTTTGGTTTTCGCTTTCTCCTTCAATAACTGGCGTATCAAATCGCCTTGAGCGCGGTACATAACAAGAATGGTAATTGACCAAGGATTTACACCTTTTCTGAGCAACCACTCTGCCATGTTCACAACCATTCTCGCCTCCGAAACGTTAATTTTTTCGGAGACTTCCTCCACAGTGGCAAGAGTGGCCGTCTTCGACGCACTGTCTTTATCACTGCTGAAGTTATGATCGAAGAACTTCAAGAAGCATTTATCTACATCAATTTGCTCGTAGACAGACCAAATCTCGGCGAATCTCTGCCGCCTCACACCGACAGTCACATCACCTTTGCTCTCATCGCCATTGTAATCAGTATATTCAGAATTTGAGTACAAAGGCCATTGATTTTCTGTATCTCGATCTCTTCGAATATTGTTGGCTAAAACAGAAGGCATTCGATACTGCACGGTCAATTTGACATGAGAATGGTCCAGACCCAAAAGTCTTTCGAAAATAGACATTTTGACGCCCATGTTTTTCGGGTTCAAATTCAAATCACGATGATTCTTCCAAACAGCTAAATCCAGGGATGGCGAACACTGCTTGTGGTCTCCTAACAAAATCACTCGTCGCGTAGAATGTGGCAACGCTGCAACGAGGTCAGCCTCAAGAATCATGGCAGCTTCATCCACCAATACATATTCGATGCCAAGATCAGATATCAAGTCATGATACTTCGCAGCTCCTGTAATCGTTGCCCCTATGACTGATGCTACCCTCAACCTCTGGATCGCTTTAGCTCGTTGTTCCATTTTGCGGAACTTCAATTCTTCATCGGTATTCAACAACTTGTCTCTAAATTCCTCTAGATAGTTTTGTTGCTCCTGATTGCGAGGCAAATTTTCAGACAACATTTTTTTCACATCATATGCAGTCCGACGTGAGGTCACATTGCTTGGGTTTCTTCCATCTTGATCTACCTCAGGATTTTCTTCGACCTCCTCAGGATTTTCTTCATCCTCCTCGGGGTCTTTGAAAACTTGATATTGTGTAGACATCTTTGTTCCTGCCCCAATTCGCAAAATGCCTGCTTCCATTTTCTCAAGACATGCCATCCATGACTCACCGAGCCTAGAACTGAAGGGTGTAATGGAAGTAAGAAGCTGATCTACTACGTGGTTGTTTGTAGCCAAAATCAGAATAGGTGCCGTCGCCTTTCTGAACCAAGGCATGGAATCTTTTGTTGCGTCCATTTGATCTGACTCATTATCACTTGATTCGGAGATGCGCGTCAATCTGCTTGGTTCGTCACGGCAATCAAATCGACTCGAATATTCATTCTCTGCCATTCGATTCAGCCCTGCTCTGAAGCTTCGATTCAATATTCTGGAACCCTGTGACAACAGAATCATCAACAACGATCCAACTTGGGTTTTCCCGGTACCGGGAGGTCCAATAATCAAACGATACACATCATCATGTAAATCATCTAGAGCATATTTCACGGCTTCAATCTGATCTTTGTTGAACTCACTTTGCAAAGAAGAATCTGCTTCGCAATGAAAGGAACGTACAGGCTTAGATCGAGTCTCTTTCAGAATCTCTTTGAGCACTGGAGAATCTTCTTGATCCAGACGAGCGGCTAGACAAGAGATTCTGGACATAGAGTGTATGTGTGACTCACAAAAGCTTGTAAAACATGAGGAAAATGAGGTCTTCCAGCCATTTGAAATTTTGTGCGTAAACAATTCAATCTCCTTTGCATCAGCCCTCCTTAGACCCACGTTGCGGCAATTAACGACCAAAACAACATCTACAGATTTGAATTCCGCACTGCGCTTGGCCACCTGACCAATCTTTGTAATTCGTACCCAGAACAAAGCAACATCAGTCTGGTTCTCGCAGATAATTGCCAAAATTTGACCCGTAACATCATCCCCAAAATTGCTGTGAGATCCAATATTCAAATCGAAAGTCAAGTGAGTGTCGCCAGAGTTCCAGGTTGTCAATTTCGAAAAATTTGCGTGCATGATTTTTTTCCTCTTCAGGCCTGTATTATCTTGGCGACTGCGCAGCGCATCATTGACAACTTGCCAAATAGGGAAAAAAAGGTCCGTTTGCAAGACACTGAATATTGTGCAAAGGTACACATGCTGGTTCTTGAAATGCTTGAAATTTTGCAGCAAAAGTAGAGGCTCTAGCTCCTTGTGCTTGTTCAATTGTGGGAGAACACACAGAGAAATTCTAGTGCCTGTTCGGTGCTGACTTGACTTCAAGTGAATCGCCAGAAGAAACGGATATGGTTTAGAGCCAAATACACATCCGAGAAAAGAAAAATAAAACTTTTTCCCCAGTCCGAAGTGCGTATCACCTTCTTGTGCTGCGCGAAGCCAATCAGCATTCAAATAAACCGAACATGATTTGGCATCCAATCTGGGATCTCTAGGGAACGTCCAAAAATCATCCGAGGAAATCGTTCCAACAGTATCAAAATCCTCATATTTTTTTGAATTATTTCGCCACGTATTAAAAGATCTCAATTGGAAGTTCTGATACCTCTCTTTTGCAGTAAAATCGTACTTGTGAACAAATAAAGCACGACCAGTGAAGCCATAATCCATTCGAGGCTCAGGTATAAAGAGGACCTCCTCGCCCTTCGTAAAATGTTTAAAGAAGGATAAAGACGATTTGTCTTCCTTTGAGAACCGAAGAACAAACCATTGGACGTGCTTCAGACTCTCACATTGACAATCGTTTTCGAAGTCCGTCGGTTCTGTCCCGGCACATTGCGAGCATGCAAAAAATTTGATGACGTACTCGCGTTGAGAGCCATACCACTGATGTAATTGTCCCACGCAGAAATACTGCATCCGAACATGTTTGACAGTTATTTGGGTTGGCAATTTAAAGAGATGATGTTGCAGGTTTGAAACATCATGATCAATCTGTGGAATTGGAACTGGCGCCTGCTTTCGAATTGGTGCTAGAACACCACTTACAGAACCGTGATCTTTGCAAAATGTTACTATTTGTTGCCACACAACCGACTGCAGATGAAGGTCTACAGATGCATTGTCCTTCAACGTAGGAAACTCTTCGTACGGGAGTGCAGATATAAACTTGCGAGAATCGTCGGCCAGTAGTTTCGGATCACCTACAAACACGAGAAGGCAGGATGCCCTTGACATAGCAGAATTTAATCGTCTACAGTTGAACACGAAACCTTCGTCAAGATCCCAATCTCTTTGCAGCCACTTGTAGCTCGTCCGCACAGACGAGATCAAGACTACCTTTTTTTCTCGTCCCTGGATTGAATCCACTGGACCAACATCTATCATTTCTAGTGAAGGGAGATGGTATTTAAGTTTCTTCCTGATGACTTCAATCTGCTTTTTAAACGCAGGTATTATTTGAATGTCGCTCTCAGTAATCTCACCATGACTGTATCTCAAGATGTTTCGACAGATTTCCACAATTTCTTCAGCCTCAGCCATGTTGAAAAATGAAGGAGACAAACGATCCTGCTCATCTCGACCCTCTACACCGACAAATGCGACGGGTTTGGGGAAGTTTTCCAAATCTATGTGAGAGTCAATCCGAGAATAGATCTTGTTCTTATAAAAGAGCTGTGAACACAGCTTGGCAATCTCTTCATGATTCCGAAAATTCTCGTTAAGCTGCACCGAAAGTGCTGAATCCACAATGCAATCCATGATGGACTGATCCAGGCCCCCTTGCCGTGCCGCTTTAGAAAGGATTTTTGGCCCTATCTGCAGGCTATCGCCAGCAAAGACAACTACTGTAGACTCCATCGCCATACACACAGGTACGTAGGCTGCCGGCTCAATCATTTGTGCGGCTTCATCGACAAAAATGTGCGTGAAAAACCCGTGGTAAGTCTTGTCTTCACGCATCCCGTGGTATTGTAAAAGAGCCGAAGCTTCCCACGTGCCCACAACTAGCTTCTTTTTTTCCAGAACAGATCTCGAAGGGATTAGAAACATACCATCTTGCTCGGCACAATACTGGTGTAAGAACAATTCCTTATCAGATGTCCCGTGAAAGCATTGATCTCGCTTGCGTGGAGGTCCTAAAAGCCTGAAGATCTGGTTTTGACCGAACGACTTCAAATGTAATCCTTCTAAGATCGCATGCAATCGCTCGATATAGAGATCAGCAGAGCTGTTGGTCTCTGTGCACATGAAAATTCTTGCATCAGAATTTTCCTTGCATAGTATCTGAAGAATTGTTTCTATCAAAGTTGCTGTTTTGCCAGTCCCAAACGGCCCAAATAGTAGAAAAGGAATATTTTGGTAAGCTTGATGAAAGGGCACATTTGTTTCCAACATCACGATGGTTGATATGGCTATCTTCTGCTGCTTGCTCGGGTGGAAACCGGGTGAGAAATATGAATATGTTGTAAGAATATTCGTCGGGCGATCTACACACTTACCACCGACACCTACTACATGTGCGCTAGGATACACCTTGCTGCCGAGTACAGTGTCAATAGCATGATGGTATTTCCGAAATCGTAGACGGTCATTCTCTTGCGTTTGAAATCGAACAGACCACTTTGCGTTTTGGTTGTACAGCTTGGAACCTCTGTACATGTCTGAAAATTTTTTTGACATCTGAATGAGGATAGAATCCGGCAGAATTTTGACAATGGGGCCTACAAATTCTACCCCATCGAATTTTCGAGCATCAATCTTCATTCTTTGTATAAACATATCGTCAAACTCGACAGCATAAGCCCTCAACTTGTCTCCGACCGATAAGGAAGGCCTGCGTTCGGCTAGTTTTGATGGGTCATCAATTTTCATTTCCCACTCATCACACTCGACGAACAGCCTGTGATTATTACGTTGGAAAAAGAAGTCGGCCCCCGATGACGTTTGATTGAACTCATCAATGTGTAATTTGCATTCAGATTCTTCAAGGAATAGTAAATTGTGTAGCTTATTTTTGTATTTATCAAATCCAAATCCGCCTTTGAATTCAAAGTCATTTGGTTTTTCGTACAGCTGAACACCGCCTGCCTTCATAAGTTGCTTTTCTTTCTCGAGATCAAAAGCCCAGGAATGAGGAATGTACTCTACTGGATAACGCAAACGCTCCTCCATCGGGTGCACCTTCTCCAAACGCAGATTGGAACGCTCAGACCAGACGTTTCTGGAGGAGGCGTCATTAGACACGACGACGACAAAATTCATCTGGACCATTATGTTTTGCCTTGCAGCTGGTATGTTCTGAAAAACTCTTATCATCAGCTTAAAATGCCCGTAATCGCACTCGACCGGCTCAAATCGAACCAAATGTTCGTTCTCTTGGGTACTTGGTTTTGAGTAAAAATGGGTTCCGTCATCTTCGAAGAACTCCAACCGAAATTCAGTGTTGGTCTTGAATGTGAAGGTTTCACTTTCACCAAGTTTTAATACCACCACGCTGGCGAGGGTTGGATGCTTAGAATCTAAAATATGCCACGTCGGTGAATTCAGCACCTTATAACAAACGAACATGCCTGAATAAGAAACAGTGGGCACATTATCTCGAAGAAGTTTCACCCTGACATTCGGTCCGTCCTCTGTGAGTTGAATTAAATCTAGCTCGTGGGCAGCAAAGATCCGCAGAAATGATTCAAAATTCATCTGAACCCGTGAATCTGAGAGAATTTCGTCCAATTTGGGAAGTCTTTGTACTATCGCTTCATAGAATTTGGAGTCGACACGGATCCCATCGGATCCCATGCAAGCCTCTTCCATTTCTTCCAAGTACTCGACAACAGCCATACCAATAGATGTGCATTTGGCATGATTAATTGGGATACTCTCAGACTGAATGGCACAACGTGCACTTTTGAAACGTTTAAAATTCACAAACGCATACGGACGACTGTCGCAGAAGAGGCCACCACAGATAACGACCATTGGTGCTTGTTCGTCTTTCGAAAGATATTTTTTGAATCTTTCGAGCACCTGATCTTCTGTCTTGACTGGAAAAGAATCACTGCTACCAACCCATATCCCATACTCAAGTCGCAATGATGTGGATTGCCGATGTGTCAGACCTTCCTTGAAAGGATCAATCACGAAATCAACTTCCGGGCGGTATTCAGTTCTCCATGCGGACGATTGTAATTTTTTGAATATATTGAGAGCGGCAGTAGCAGACTCTTGGTTCGGAAAATTCACAATGAAAATTTTCAGATCTTTTCTCCACGTCACTCCAGCAATGCCTGAAGTTTCTCTGCTACACAATGTAAACTGGTGATCATCTTTTCGCCCAGAAAAAATTTCCCAAATTTCGATTCGTTCGAAGTGATGCACACACTTGCGTGGATCAACAGCAAGTTGCCCAATACTGGTCTTTGAACTTTCATCGAAGTTCTTCGCAGAGTACAATGGAGACGTTACATGTCCAGACCTAAGCCAAAATGGCCCTCGATCCACAAGCCTGCGTGCTGCGCCCTTCCTGTCTTTTTCGTAAGTAAAATTAAGTTTGTAGTTTCCAGTACCAGTCTCTTCGACTCCATGCATACCTTCGTGTTGATGGTTTGCCATCTGCCATCTATTGAAAGAACAAAATTGCCACAACTTCTCACGATTTTCACCCTTCTTGCTCTCCTTTGGGGAGGCACCAGTCAGGCTGACATCCAGTGTAAAGATAGTTTGAAAACAAATGTCTGCCCTTTGTACTGCTGAAATGTGCTGTCTTTGATGCTGTTGTGCACAACCACCTACTGCACGAAAGGAAAAACACAGGCCATGACGGCACTGGGTGTTAACAAATTGCTTGTGTATTTGAACAAAGGGGGGTTCCCGCTGTACCACTGCAGAAAGATGAAAAAGAAGAAACACATCAAGTACTGACCTGTGTCTGCATCTGGGCGTTTCGCAGACCGAGCTGTCGACAATTTCCATCCAGGCTCCAGCTCGTGCAGTGCGGTGCCATGGGGATGAAGGGTGGGCTTGCTGGCGGCAGTCAAAGCACATTTGCTTTTTGGTTCGTTTTGCTTTTGCTGCGTGTAATGGTTGTCGTGCTGTTGCTGCCCAGGAAAAAAATATGACAGAGGATCTCGCTGCTCCTTAAAGTTGGGCAGATGAAGAGAAGGTGGCTGTTTCTGTGTACAAACTGTAATTGAACAGTTCGATACAGCCCAGCAAAAATGAGATCCGGGAGTGTTCTTGAAAGCGTTAATATCTATACAGTTTTGATCCAGATGCAGCCATAATGGAATGGCAGTGCCGCTGCCACTCCGATAGGGATATATTTTGCAGGCATCACGAAGAATGAGAGCACCGCGAACAGAGATTCTATTATGTGCCAAGTGCAACTCTCGTATGTGCGTTGCAGAGCCATTACAATATTGACCCTGAAGGTGCAACAACTCACCCAAAGCAGTGCAGCCAGTATCACCAATATCATTTTTCCAGGCAATAATTGCACGTGTGTGGGCAAGACAACTGATGAAAAGACTTGACAAAAAGCCGCACAGCACCTTTATACCAACGTCGTCGCAGCCCTGATTTTCGATTTTGACTATGACTGCTACTCGCACGCCCACCAGCCCTTTGTCACAAATTTTGGCCGCCAGTTCTTCAGAAGCCCGTCCAGCGTTGGAAGCACAGTTTGACAGTTGCATTACAAAAGCGTTGTCATAGCTGCTCCATACGACACTGTGTGTATCAGAGCGCAGGTGAGACCTCTCGCCCGCGGATTGCTGTATCGAATCCCCCCCCGTTTCAATTCTATCAGAGGATAGCTGATCGAAACCAGTGCTTGGCGCCTGGGCATTTTCATGGCATTTTTCACTAGAATTCATCTTCGACCTCCATGTCGAGGAAACCTGTTCCAGCGCAAGAGTAAGCCCGAATGGTGCTTGGTCCTGAAAAATTTCCATGGCTTCTACATAGTCTTGCTTGTGGACAAGATTGATGCTAAAAGTCCTCACGCACATTTGTGTTTCACTGCCTTTCCAAATTTGCTCTACCCCATGCCTCCCATACTTCTCAAAATTCGACAGTCTCCATTTGTACGTATTTTCACAACACCTCTTCAGTTTTTGTCTGAGATCGTTTGAAGATGTCGGTAACAATGGTTGGCGCGATTTCACGAGGACTGGGAACACACGACCGCCTACTGCAGCAAAGATATACAGGCACAGAGGCACTGAGTGTCAGCAAAATGGGGTTAAGCAAAGGGGGGTTCCCTACGATTTTCAGAAACATGAAAGAGAAGGACTACATCAAGTACTAACCTGTGTCCGTATTGCCTGGGCATTTCATAGACCGAGTTGTCGCTAATTCCCATCCAGGCTCCTGCTCCTGAAGTGCGGCGCCACGGGTCTGAAGGGTAGGTTTGCTGACAGCAGCAGAAATGAAATCCTGGTGGCAGTGCTGCTGTTGCGTCTTTTGGTGGTACTGCTGCTGCTGCTGCTGCTGCTGCTGCCCAGCTCCACGAAGATAAAAGAGCAGAGGATCTCGCTGCTCTTCAAAGTTGGGCAGACTAAGAGAATGTGGCTCAGGGGTTCTGCTGAATGTTTTTGTGCCATCTCGGGGAGCAGCATCGCCAGTGTCTGCATTCCACTTGCCTCCTTGCTTGGCATCCCCTTGTTCGTGCAAGAATTGACATGTCTTTCCATGGACACATCCATCTTTGTGCTCAAAGTGAAACTTGCATTTTCTTCGAAGGTCACTTTCACCATGAGCAAAGCCACAATCTTTGCCCAATTGGCAACCGTGATGCCCGAATTGATCAAACTCGCATAAATCATTCTTGTATAGCTGCTTGTCCTTTTCACCGTGGGCAAACGCACAGTTCTTACCAAAGTGGCAGTAGCCATGTTGTTTGTGGTGCTGACATATCTTCATTTTCCATTTTGCACGGTCCGCCGTATCAGACATTGTTCAAACCTAACGTGCTTCCGCTATGAGCTGTTGTAACCAGAGGACGTCAAATCAGCCGCACCTGCGTAGAGGAAGGTATTGCACAGGCGAATGAGAAGGCAGGGGGAGGCAGAGGATTATTTTATAACCCGGTGAACACCGCCACTACGCCGCGCACACACAGGTGCATGCCCATAAATGGTGGCAGTTTTAATGCATCACCCGGCGGAATAACTGTTCCCACCACTTCTTCTCCCTTTCTCTCACCAAGCTCAGCAAGGGTACGTCACCCAATGTTTCATTGGTCAGTGCTTGAGTCAAGCAGAGAGCAGCACAGACGAGATAGACGCGGACAACGACCAGCATCATACTCTCCCCAGCTCAGCAGGGCAGGTACGTCACACAATGTTTCAATGATCCAGAACTAACCTGCCCAGTCGACGCAAGGGCCTCAGCTTGCACCTCTTCCTTCTTTTTTTTCCCCACAAATTGTCACGAACCAAATTTTCGGCAAACTCCGATGAGGAAAGTGCGGACACACCCCATTGGTCCTCAATAAACGATACACACATAGACGGGCTCTCATCAAGTGAGACCCTGCGCACCCGTCTCGACAGAAGAAAATGCGCAGCGCATCAAGGTCGTCATGCGCGAATTTGTTTGTAGTTGATTAGCATGTTTTGCGCTGGCGAAAGATTTTGCGATGTCTTCGATCACTGTTGCAGCGACAGAAGGGATGTTAGCTGATCTCAAGCTTTTGGATGACAATACACTCTCTGATGATCTTGGGTTTATTGTCTTTGGGGAAAGTGAACGCTGGCAGGATGTGCCCCAGGGCAAGCGCACATCGACGCGCACTATGCATCAAACAGAATGGCAGAAAGTTGAAGGAATTTTGTGCGAAGGACTGGAAAGGGCGTCGGAAAGAGTGGAGCTGAAAAGAACAATCGACTTTCCGTATCGCGATGCGTGCCCCAAAGGTTGCACGTGCCGTGGTCAAAAGCACTTGAATCTCGGATCGAATAGTCTTTTGGAGCGCGCTTGGGTGTTTCAAATAGATCATTCAAATGTGCGATTAATTCTGCATGGACATACTTTTCAACTGTGGTCAGATCGAAAGGAGGAGGATCCGCAGAATCGAGCGGATAAGATCACATCTATCAATTGGCGTCTAGCGTTGTGTTCTGATGGGGTTTGGAAATCGGATCCCTACGGAGAAACTGTCCTACCTGTTGACATGAACCTGAGGTACAAGTGGAAGGACATTCTTCGCAAAAAGGGGTCGAATCGCGAAGAAATTACCTGGCGTTGGCGAAAGAATGACTCGTCAGAGGATTCAATTCCTGTCACAGATCGAAAGATGACAGCAAGCTGGAAGGAGTACATGAAAATAAAGACGCTTCTTCAAATAGCGGACCTTTACTGGGCAGATGTGCGGGAGACACATACTAAG
>Ga0335396_10006761_pt1 | contig 11245 bp, 9 predicted proteins | sample FRY02_FD_205743 | JGI IMG/M metagenome (GOLD analysis project Ga0335396, IMG submission 205743) | Freshwater microbial communities from Lake Fryxell liftoff mats and glacier meltwater in Antarctica - FRY-02 (spades assembly) (version 2) | ecosystem: Environmental > Aquatic > Freshwater > Ice >... | reverse complement strand
CAACTTGATCCATTGAAATTCCAATGGTGCGAAACTCGAATTCTTTTTCTAGTGGATTGCCGTCGTGTCCAAATTCGGCGCCAAACGTTGAGAGCGCTCCGCTCCATTTCATCGACGACATATTTAGGTTGCCTTCAAAGATATCTGACGAGAGGGGGATCGGGATGATGGTGATTTTGTCCACCAAATCGTTCAACCAGATATTACGGCCAAGTAGTTCTAGGTTGAATATTGATGGTTCGAATGAGTAGACGCGACAACTTCGCTTCTTCGCCGCGTATAGAGAGTAGAGACCGATATTCGCGCCAACGTCCCAGACGACCGAATCTGGGACAAACGAATCGATCCATTCTAATGTTTCGGGTTCTTTCGTCGAGAAGGTATTCGCCCGCCAACCCACTAGTTCTGTTGGCGTGCACAGGGTCAGAGAGATACCGTTGTGGGAGACATCCACATTCTTTAGAAACGATTTTTCAATAACTGCAGATGACCAAATCCATCCAAGACGACCTCTTGTTGCGGTCCGCGCAATTATTCGAAAAATACCGTCGATTACTCGGTGGATTAATTCTTTAAACTGTGCGACAATTCCAGTGTTGGTCATGCCGAATTATATGACAGTATTCGTCGATAGCCTACAAGGCAATAAAGTGTTGACAGTACTTACTAACGGGGTCCGGTCACCTCGGCTCGTCGGTGGTTCATGTAGTCATTGGTTCGTGGGCCGTAGCGGAGCCGGCATGCCGCAATCATGTAGAGCGCACGGGGTGGCGCGAATTTCTCAAACCACGGTCTCTGGCCGTACCACCTGTTATTGCCGCATTTTTCAGCGCTAAATCTGTTAACTGGCGAACAAATACTAGGGGTTGTCACCCTTAGGGGATCTGGTTGTTATCAAGGCCGGCGATCGCGGCGCGCCCCATCGCGAGGATCGCTTCCGCGGCACTTCCGCCGAGGTGCGGAGTCGCGAAGAAATTAGGCAGGCGTAAGAGTTCTTCATCGGTCGGTGGCTCGTCTGAAAAAACATCAAAGGCTGCGGCCGCGATCTCGCCATTCTGCAAGGCAAGTTTCAAAGCGGTCTCATCAACGAGGCCTCCGCGGGCGGTGTTGATCAGGATCGAGCCGGGCTCGATTATTTTAAGCCTCTCGGCAGACAGAATGTTGCTGGTGCTGTCGTCCAGCGGAATATGCAGGCTGATCACATCTGCGCGCTTCAGCAGCGTCTGTAGGCCTACGGATTCGGCGCCGGCATCGTTACAAAAGCCCGAAATGTCGAGAATGTCGTGGGCGAGTACTCGGCAACCGAATGGCCGCAGCAGTCGAATCACCTCCTGCCCGACATGCCCGCAGCCGATGATTCCGACAGTGCGGTCAGAGAGCTGCCTGCCGACGGTATGGCGCCATGTGCCCGACAAGACCTCACGATTGGCCTCTGGGAGACCCCTGAGCATCATTACGGCGAGAGCGACAACCAGTTCTGCGACCGACCTCCGATTGACGCCGCCAGTCCAGCCGAGGCGCTTGCCGTGGCGGCGCATCGCCTCTAGGTCGATCATGTCGAGGCCTACGCCGTACTTCCCGATGACCTGCAGTTGCGGAAGTCGCGAAAGAATCGCGTCGTCGATTCGCTCTAACGCGACGATTGCCTTGTCGTGGTTTAGCAAAAATTTTACGAGTTGTTCGCCCGCAAGCGCCGACCCCGAGTCGTTGAAAGTGACACTCTTGTATCGCGAGAGCAACTCGTCGCGCAACATGCTGTTCTTAGAAAATGAGCGCGAGCAGACAGCAACGCGCGTTTCGTTATTCATCCCGGGAGCCCGACAAGAAATTTGCTGCAGGATTCTTTGAAATCGCCGTCTAGGGGCACCATCACCCGTTCGATTTTCGCGTCATTCCCAACTGGCAGGATCAAACCGAGCATTGTGTTTGTGTTCTTTTTGTCCTTCCGCAGAGCGGCAATCACTGAATCGAAAGGTATCTTCGTCTTCGCAAACGGCAGGTAGTTCTTGCGCAGGGTCACGTTCATTCGCAAGTAGTTTTTTCGCGGAGTGAGACCGCGTTCTGCAGATACGAAATTGGCCATATCCATGCCAATCGAAACGCCGATGCCGTGCGGCACGAGATACTTAGTCGCCGACTCGATTGCGTGGCCAAAACTATGTCCGTAATTGAAGATGTTGCGAACCCCACGATCAAATTCGTCCACCTCGATAAAGCGTTTCTTAATCTCAAGTGACGCCCTAATGTACTCGCTGAGCACAACGCGATCGGCTACGAGCTTGTCGTAGTCATTAGAGATCTTGTTGAACGATGCGTAACCATCGATTGCGTGGACTTTCAACATTTCGCCGATCCCAGAATAAATTTCCCGCTGATTTAAAGAATTCAGAAACGACGAATAGATAAATATTTCAGATGGGGGATTGAAAGTCCCTAGAATATTTTTTGCCGAGCCAAGATTTATTGAGCTTTTAGAGCCGATGCACGAATCTGCCTGCGCGAGTAAGGTGGTCGGAATAAATTTCCAGGGCACTCCTCTGAGCAGAGTGCTGGCTGCAAAGCAGCAAATGTCTTGAACGATGCCACCACCGATTGCAATGATTGAGTGATCGCGCCGGATGCTATTCGCGACGAGCTTGTGCAATACAGGAGTTATCGATTCGAGTGATTTGTTTTCTTCTGTCGCTTCAATCAAGATCGTCGTGGGCCGTGAAAGTATTTTCTCAAGTTGATCTGCATACAGATTGGCAACATTGGAGTCAATCAGTAGGTGACTGTTTTCTGCGGGGAACCTTGCAACATCAAATTGCCGAGAATCCTCGAACTTGACCGAGTAAGGGCCGGATCGTGACTGCACGATCATTTCACTAGACACGGCTGAAGCCTCCGTCAATGACAAGGTTTTGCCCGGTAATGTACGAGTTCTCTTCGCTGCTTAAGAAGATCGCCAGACGCGCCACCTCGTCGCTGCTACCAAGTCGATTGGCGGGGATTCGTTCCAGGATCTTCCTGATGCCGTCGGCGCCGAGGATTCTGTGGGTTAGCTCGGTATCGATAAATCCTGGGGCGATACTGTTAGCGAGAATCCCATTTTGCGAAAATTCAGCGGCCAGGGAAACGGTCAACCCATCGATCGCGAATTTGCTTGCCGTGTAGGCGGCCCGTTGTTCTCGGCTTTTGATTCCCCAAATCGACGAGATATTGATGATTCGTCCCCAGCCAGTCTTCAACATCGCCGGGATGGCTGCTTGGCTCAGCAGGAGAGGCGCAAGCACGTTGACTTGATGAATTTTTAGAAAGTCAATAGTTTTAATTTCTAAAAATGGCGCGATCTTATTTATGCCCGCGTTGTTCACGAGGATGTTGGCGTCGGATTCACGGATCTTTGCCGCACAGTCTTCGATCTGGCTCAATTCAGAAAAATCTGCTTGGATCCATTCCTGGCATACATCGCTTTCCGCATCACCAGCGCCTGTTCTGGTTCCGATGACCCAGGCGCCCTCGCTACGAAAAGCCTCCGCAATTGCAAGACCAATACCACGAGATGCGCCAGTGACTATTACTCTCTTGTTGCTAAATCTCATGTTTGGTTTGGGCTAGAACTCAGATATTTCGCTCGAGGTCCGTCCATTCTCCTTCTTGTCGTCTCTAGTTAAATATTCGGGTCGGCTATCCCGTATTGATTTCTCCACTGTTGGTCTGCAAAGTAAATTCTAAAAACCAACTTCATGGTTTCTAGAGCGTCGTTTGATGAGCCGCTTGTAATGGCTCGCTTGTCAATAATACACTGCTCGAAGTACTGGATCTCTCTGTCCCATGATGTGTCGGTGTCGTAGGTGATCGTCTGCTCATTCGGGTCTCCGTGGTCGTGGTCGTGGTCTACCTTGACGATGGTGAGGGTCTCTGATCCGTAGCTTTTTGAACCCGTCAATATGCCTTCCAGAATGAGGCTGCCACGCTCGAGGTTGATGTCGAGGTTGAATCGGTGGCGCCACTGTGTAGCGGAAGAGTTCAACATCGCGATTGCGCCAGTGGTCGAGCGCAGCAGTGCATATGCATTGTCTTCGACATCGAAGCCCCAGTGACTGTTGGAGATGATGCTCTGGACTTCATGAAAGTCGCCACCAAAAAGTCTTATTAAGTCGACCATGTGAATACCCTGGTCAAGCAGCACGCCACCACCGGCGATTTCTCTTTGCGTCCGCCAATCTGGTTGATTAAACGTAATCAACTTCGACTTTCCATAGACGCCGCGCAGGTTTATCACCGAACCAAGTTCCTTCGAGCGGATCATCCGCAAGGCCTCAATTACCGAGTCGTGGTAGCGGTGGTTGAACCCGTACATAAGTTTGAGGTTCGGGTACTTCAACTCGGTTTCGATAACTCGCTTGATGTCTTGCACATCGCGACCTGGAGGCTTCTCGCAAAACACGTGCATGCCGAGCTCAAGGCCCGCGCATGTGACTTCGGCTGCGACATCATTTGTCATGCAAATAATGAGTACATCAAGGTCTTCTTTCAGCAGTTGTTCATAGCTGCTGCATTGCCTTATCCCATCACCTACCGTGTTCGAGTTGAGCGTGCGATCGCAGACTGCAACCAGCTCTAGGTTTGGGTGCCGATCGATGCATGCGTGTCGTTGCTTTCCGACTACGCCGTAGCCCGCGATGCCGACTTTGAGCACTAATACAGGCCGAAGAACGGATCGTTGCTGATGTTTGATTCAACTAATTTTATGTCGTCCGGGCTATCGACCGAAAACGACGGGATGGCGGGGTATGGCGCGATGTATTGGGCGAAGTTCATATCAAGAATTCGATTGCTGTCACAGGCCTCGAGTTGCTCTAAGCGCGTTTCTTCGTGATTGGTGAATTCCTGGAGGTATTTCCACCTGAAGGCGAAGATCCCATAAATTCTCCGCGCCATCAGATCGGGAGCAAAACCGTGTTTGCTGTGCGGGAGCGGAGCTCGCGACGTATAAAGAACCTCTCCGCTTGCGTTGTGGATGATCTTCACGGTGTCTGCGTTCTCCCAGATCGATTTCTCTGTGATGTGCATTGCTAAGACCGTGCACGGGATTTGATCTGATTTGATTAGAGGCTCAACCACAGCATCGATCATGTCGGGGCGAAGCATCGGTTCGTCACCCTGCACGCACACGACGACGTCTGCCTCAGACAACTGGGTATTTAACTTGGTGGCGGCTTCCGCGACTCGATCCAGGGCCCGAGTGTGATGTGATCCTGTCATTATCACCGGGTGTCCGAGCGTTCTGCATGCCGCCGCGATTTCTTCGTCACATGTTGCAACGACGAGCTCGTCCCAATGCTTATACAAATTTGCCCGACCCCAGACATGTTCGATCATTGGCCGACCAAGAATCGGATATAGCGGCTTACCCGGAAATCGTAATGCAGCCATTCTCGCTGGGATGATTCCGATAATCTTCATGTTCGCTCCGCCACTAGACCGTTCTTCGAGTTCGATAAAGGTTCGCAAGACTTTCGTCTGGTCTGCCAAGTCTGGCACTGTCGCCAGCAGTGGCGACGTTGACCCAATTGCCCTGTTCGCCAGATACGTAAAAAGCGTTCAGCAGCTGAATCGAGCCGGTGGCATCACTGCGAGAAACCGAGAATGGCGCACTCGATCGAAAGCACTCAACGATCTCGCGGTACAGCTCCTCGTGCCCGTGTCCGTACACGTTGCCGGAAAAATCCTCCGAGTTTTCGGTGCACGTCTCTTGATCTGGCGTGTAAATCTGCAGTTCGTTGACTGCGATGCCGCCGATCTGGGCCAGTCCGTTTTCGCAAACGAGCGAGAGGCTTGCCTCGAAGTCAATTGGGCGCGCGGCAGTCGTTATCTCTAGGTTGCCAAGGGCGCCGCTGGCGAACGACGCCGACGCCACGGCCGTATCTTCGACCTCGATGTCGGCGCCAAGAGTGCCCGTATTGGCCACGACGGCATTTACCTCGCCGCCCAAGAAGCGCATCAGGTCTACGTGGTGCACGCCCTGGTTGGTGAGGCAGCCGCCGTCCATGGCGAACGTGCCACGCCACGGGGCCATGTCGTAATACCGTTGCGGTCGACACCATCTAACCCGCACCGCAACGACTCGAATTTGCCCGAGCTCGCCGTTAGCCAAACCGAGTTTGACGCGTTGCACCGCGTTGTTGTGTCGGTTTTGAAACACGGGGAATACCTTGACGCCAGCGCTGTCGGCCGCGTCGTATGCGATTTGGAGATGAGACGGCCGCAAGAACGTCGGCTTCTCGACGATTATGTTTTTCCTGTAATCGGTAACTATTTCAAGGCCATGCTCAAAGTGCATGCCGGATGGAGTCGCGATAACAACCGTGTTTATCTCTGGGTGTTTCTCGAGCATCTCTCGGTAATCGGTGAAGGCCGTGGCGCCGCACTGATCGCTATATGCCTGCGCCTTGGCGATATCCAAATCGCAAACGGCCACAAGTTGTGCACCTTCTGTTTGCTGTATTGATCGAATATGGTGTCCGGATATTCGGCCGCAGCCAATAATCGCCACGCGAACTGACGTCTCAGAACTCATTTCGTGCCACCGAACATCAGATTATTGCTGAACGGATCGCTGAAATAATTGGCTGAAACCCCTCGACCGTTGTCATTGAAAATCGACTATAGCCCCGCAAGCAATCGTCCTTGAAGTCTTTTCGGTACAAAACAATGTCCTCTAGCGCGGCATGAATTTTTTCAGATTTGTCGCCGAACGCAACATGTTGAAAATTGCCGTGAGTCGGAATTGTCGAAAACCCTAGTTCGTTCATCTGCTTTACAAAATGCGACTTGCCAAATAGGAGACGCGCCACCGATGCGTCCATCGCTTCGACATGATCGAGCATTTTCGAAACCAGTGTCGCACTTAATGTTCCGATCTCGTACATCGGTCTAATTTTATTAAACAATGCAATTGTGTCTGGATGACCAACGACATATCCGATCCGCAAGCCAGCCAAGCCCCACGCTTTTGAAAACGTCCGTGCGACGATAAGTTGCGGGCATTCTTGTGTCCACCGGGTGCAACTTTCGGCGTAGAACGGATGGTACGCCTCGTCGATCAGCACAGCCGAGCCAATCGACCCGCATAGATCGATGACCTCGCGCAACTCGCTTTGTGTGAGCACGGTCCCAGTTGGGCTGTCTGGGTTCGGCAAGCAGAAAAGTTTTGGCCGAACGCGCTGCAACTCCGCGATTATTCTTTCGACCGAAAGTTCGGGGCCATTTATGCCGCGCTCGTAACCCAACGTGTGTGCTTGTGCTCCAAACATCTGGCAGTAGACCGGATACATCGCAAATGTCGGCACCGTGTGGACGACTCGGTCGCCTTCGTTAATGAAAACCTCAAATGCTAAGCGGATAACTCCGTCACTACCCGCAGTAAGCATCAGGGAGTCGGGGCTTACCCCGACCCAAGTTGCGAGCTTTGAGTAGAGCGACGCAAACTCGGGGTACGAGGCCAACGTCATTGGGTCCAAATTGCGCAGTAGCGAAGTCGTCAATGAGAGCAGTTCTGGGTCGAGGTTCTCGTTTTTATCCAACCAGATACGGCCGTCGGGTCTTGGTACAGACTGGTATGACTCAGGCCTGACCAGAGCATTATCTAGTAGAGGTAACCGCGGCGAGAGGGTCATACGGTTGTAATTCTACAGATGCTCCGGTGATTGAAATTCCGGATCGTGAAATTGAATCAGCGAACTGCAGCCCAGCGGGACTTTATTGGCTGATTCGGAGCGATAACGGACTACGATTTGGGCGATGAGTATCAGGCAACTTCTTTTGTGCGTACCGAAGTTTTTGCTATCAAAGAAGCAGACTCATCGTGATGTAGCGCTGGCCAATTCGACTGGGTTTGTCCTAAATGGTTCCCCGTTTAGATTTCTCGATATTGGGGCTTCGGGTGGAATTTTGCCGAGATTTCTTCCATATCGCTCCAGCATTGCCTTCACTGGTCTTGAGCCCGACGAGCGTTCGGTAAAGGCGTTGCTTGAATCTTCTATTTCAAAAGATTTCGCAAGTTACAACGTATATCCATCGGCCGCATGGGAAAACTCGGGCAGGTTAAAGATTCACTTTACCCGCAAACCGATGTGTTCATCTGTATTCGAGCCGAACATAGATTTTCTTGGGCGATTCCCGGACGTCGAGCGCTTTGATGTTGTGGGCGACGGCGAGATGGAGTGCCAAACCCTCGACCGGCTCCTTGTGGACCCATCAACCACGCCCGATTTCATAAAGTTGGATCTAGAGGGCGGGGAGTTAGCGGTGTTAAACGGGGCACCTGAAACTTTGAAAACTTGCCTTGGACTGCATACCGAAGTGAGTTTCCATCAACTAAGGCGCGGACAGCCACGTTTCGGCGATATTTCGAGTCATCTTCATGATCAAGGATTTGAATTCATTGATTTCGTAACAATTATCCGCTGGTCCCGTGACAAATATGATGGTGTGGGGCAAGTCTGGTTCGGTGATGCTTTATTCATGCGCTCACCCGAATACGTGGCTAATGAGATTAAGAATGGGTTGTTTGAGCCGCGCAAGGCGAATTCATATGTCTGGCTCTGCCTTATTTACGCGCGTTATGACCTTGCACTGCGTTTCCTGGAGCAAGCTGATGGTCTGCTCTCAGAAGGTCTCATTGCCCAATCGCGGCTACTAATTAGTGTTCGACGCAAAAAGTTTGATCGCCGAAATCGCATTCTTCGAATCATGACAGGTCTCTACAACTATTTGTTGCAATCAGATACCGATCTGCACTTGCTATATTAATTGGATTTCTGGCAAAGACTTACGAAGAGTTCCGGTCTAACTCAAGTGATAGGAAAAATGTGAACTCAACATCGACGGTCCTCATTTGGGATGGCGACGACCAGCCGCCAGTCGGCGACTGGATCGTGCTGTGCCTCGGCGCGAAGACTGGAGCGGCCAGTGTTTCTTTCGCGATCGCAGACATCATTAATGAAAACCGCGATAGATATCGGAATCAGTTAATGGAGTGGATTTACGAAGTAGGTGTGAGCACTGCAAGTGGCAAGACCCTCAGAGAGCATCTAAAGATACGAGACAACTTAAGCGCTTGGTGGGTGTCGCTTCCGACACTGCACAGCCTTGGTCGCGAAGCGTTCTCGAACGAAGTTATGCGTGTCATTGCGATCGATGATTTCCTGTCGAACCGAGAACCTCAGCGCATCGAGGTTGCAACATCAGACGGTCGGCTCATCGCGACCTTGGAGCAATGGTGCAGCACTAGAGGAGTGGAGTTTAAAAAAATATCCAGACCGAAATCAATTATCCAGAAGTCAACGACGTCACGGATTTACCGCAGTCTTCCGTATCTGGCGCGCGCATTCCTGATGATGTTCCTGTACCTGCGGAAGCGATGGGGATTTCGGAATCAAGAGTTGCCTACTAATCGACAGAATAGCGGCGCGTATCAATTGACAGTTTTCGACGATTTCCTAATATTTGACCCATCTGAGTCTTCGCCGAACAAGTTTGGCTCAAAGTATTGGACGAACCTGATCGACGTACTTGAAGAAACCCGTACCAAAACATTGTTCGTACACAATTACATCGAAGAGCCAAATGCGCCTCGTCCGCGAGAAGCGATTCGAGTGACTCATGAATTTAATTTGCGATCCGAGAATCAGCGGCATATTTTTCTGGATAGCAAACTGACTGTTCGAATAGTTTTTCGTGTCATTTATCAATACCTGAGGCTTGTGGTTGCGACAAATAGCCTGCGGCGGTACCAGTCGGCTTTTGTTCTCAAGGATTCAAAGATTGATCTTTGGCCCTATTCGAAGGGACCGATGCACGAGGCGTTAATCGGTGGGGCTTCCGTGTTCGGATTGTTCCAACTCAATTTATTTGAGGCCGTTAACGCGACCGAGAATCGCGATGGCGACGGAATTTTTCTATATGAGGGGCGCTCTACAGAAGTCGGCCTCTGTGCCACGTGGGATCAGTCGCGTGCCGGTCGATTAATTGGGTCGCCGCACACCACAATAAATTTTTGGGATATGAGATATCATCTGGATCCTAGGAGCTACTGCGACGCATCGCCGTTGCCAATGCCGCAACCGAGCGCACTGGCAATAACTGGCCCGCTAATGGATTCCCGAATTGTGAGTAGGACAGTCGCCGATGGGAATATCGTTGATGTTGAGGCCTTTCGGTACCTATATTTAGGGCAGTTGGGCGAGCCAAGCACGAAAGATTTGGGAGATCCAAATGTGGTCGTCAAGATGCTTGTCTTTTGCAGTTACGACGAATCCGACAACATCAATATGTTTACGCTAATCGCGCAGGCTGTGAGTAAAGACAAGTCGCGGTTGGCCGTTTCTATAAAGCCTCATCCGGCGAAGTTGATCGACGAGGCCCAATTGGCGGCGCTAGGGGCGACAATTGCTGTCGGTTCGCTTGGCGAACTCCTCTCGCGGTGCGATGTTGTCGTCACGCCTTCGAGCACATCGGCGGCAATCGAGGCGGTCTACCTAGGTATTCCTGTTGTCACAGTAAATAACCCTTGGTGCCTCAACCTGAGCCCATTATTGGGCACGGATGGCGCAGTCTTTGTCAACAACTCAGGCGAATTAAGCAGCGCTCTTGGCAACTTGGCAAAAATCATAAACTCGCCAGCCAATGACCTTTTCTTTCTGGATGACAATATTCCGAAATGGCGCGAGTTACTCGGCCTACCTGGAGCCTTGACCTCACCGTGACTCGATTGCGGTTGAGAACCAGATCATGGATCTAGACGAGGGCGCAGGACCCTCCAAACAAAAATCAGCCGGGGCGATACAACCCATTTACTACTTTGATCAAGAGGGTAGGTAATTTGCAGGAATATCAAGGACTATCTCGACTTTATCTGTCAAATTTCGCTCCATCTTTTTCACGGCTACAACGACAAAACAAACATGCTCATTCGGGGTTACTGCGGTACTGCTTGGCTTTCCTTCATAACCGAACGCATAAATAGATCCAACCGCCCCGAGATCTTTAATGCACGACAGCAGAACGCTGCTATTGAACAACACATATGGTGCACGCTCACCCGTAATTTTATCAATTTCTTGATACGAAACCAGAATGTCGTTGATTCCATCACCCTCAGAAAGACGTAACGACATTATGAGAGTTCCACTTTCGGCCACAAAGCCCCAGGCTTGCTTGAGGCTCACTAAGAATTCTGTATTCCAATCAATCGCAC
>Ga0335396_10006760_pt1 | contig 11247 bp, 11 predicted proteins | sample FRY02_FD_205743 | JGI IMG/M metagenome (GOLD analysis project Ga0335396, IMG submission 205743) | Freshwater microbial communities from Lake Fryxell liftoff mats and glacier meltwater in Antarctica - FRY-02 (spades assembly) (version 2) | ecosystem: Environmental > Aquatic > Freshwater > Ice >... | reverse complement strand
AACAACGAGAAATGGTCTCTCGAACTTCCACGAGTGTTGGGTGTGCAAATCGGAAGTTAGATATGTATATCCCAGCATCTCTAACTCGCTGAACTGCTCCGCGGATTGCCCTTACTCATTCATGTTAAATCTAAGGACCCCCATCTAGGAATCCACCTTACCCCTGTAAACGGTTTGCCCAACCGAGCCTGCGAAGAGCTACACCGTGGTTTCGGAAAGTGGGAAGAATCTCATGTGTTCTTTCGAAATTGACCCTACAGGTTCTACGGCGGTGCACCACATCGCCGTTCACTCTGTCTTTTGCAATTCAACGTCTTACCCCAAGTCAAGCGACTGAGAATCCAGCAAGAAAGGAATGGGGTCCAAAAAAGCCAGGGGAAAAACAGGGTTACACAATTTCAGCATCTCGCGCCAGTCTGCTGCGTTCTCCACGTCGAGAATTGATAGCAAATAAAAGGAACGGTAAACAGTCCTCCAATCGTCGTTGGGGTTAGATACTAAGTTGTTCAGAGTCTTCATAGCGTCAATGTCTTGACCTTCAAATATCAAACGCTTGGCTTTTTCAAACGCTAATTTGGTTTTTGGCGCATGAATTATGCCCTTGACGGTCTCGATTTCTCCGCTAGGAAACAGCAGAGCGTCTATGACAATTTCATGTTCCAAAGGCGACCCAACGTCTGAAAGGGTCATTGATATTGTGATTTCCAAGTCCTTCAACGTGTTTACTCCGAGCACCCCCCAACACGCGGCCTGTTCGTAAGCAGCTACTTGACTCAATGACTGCATTCCCTCGGAAATCGAAATTTTCGCGAAAACAAGTGAAGTATTGACTGTGCTCCTGTGGCTACTGCGCAACGACGAATCAACGTTGAGACTTGATTCCCACCCTGGCTCAAAACTCTTCATCTCAAATCCAGCGAATTCAAGCATCCACTCAAGGGCTCTACGGGCCGGAACAGTGACGAATCCAGACTGCACGGCGCTTCCTGGGAAGTAGTCTGATTCCAACTTGACGCCAATCAAAGATACAGCCTTATGTTGCTGCAAATATATGACATCTTTCGCTTCTAGCGCCTCTCTCAATTCAGAAGTCACAAGGTTGTCGTCAAGGGTGAGACTTTCAAAAAGCAAGCCATATTCCGATAGTCTGCGTAACGAGGCAAGCGCATCGGGTGTGCTCACCACGTGATGAAGCACACCAAAGCAAATCACTAGGTCGAAGGTGAGGCCCGACAGGGATTTTGGCACAGTTTCAATTGAACCAACGTGGTGAATTACTCCATCTGGAATCTCTAGTAGATCACGCACTCTGCGGCCACGCATAACATTGTGTTCTCGCGGTTCCAAACCTGTAAGGTTGTGATATCCACGTTCCCAGAGCTGATGAAGCACAAAACCATCGTTTGCCCCCACGTCAAGGACCTTCAATTTCTTGGGATCCACGGAAAGATCATGGCCAATCTCTTGAAGTCGTAGATCGGCCATATCAACAAGGTAATCAGCTCTGCCTGACAAAACCCCCTCATGAGAAACTTCGACACCATTTACTTTATAGTGAGAATGAGCGAATGGACCAAGAGCGTTAAATTCGATTAACTGTTCAGGAGACAGTGTGACTTCATTCCGATTCAAATCTTCTTCTCTCGTCAATGCCATTACGGGCTTGTCAACCCCGCGCCGATCCTTATTAAAGTGGAACTAACCGTACCCCACCGATAGACGTTATAAATGTGTTCAAGACTGGTCTTCATTCAACCAAACTAGGACTTGATAAAAAACGCTCCCGGCGTTGGAGTAAACGGGAACTTTCGGAGAGCCGGCATGCCAGATCCAAAATACTGCTCAAGAGCAGCACTCTCGCCAGGAAAGCCAGGCATTGCGTACTCGTCAACGATAACAACGCCTCCCGGAACCACAAGGGGATAAAGCTGCTCGAGCGCTACGAGAGTCGGTTCATAAAGGTCAACGTCAAGATTGAGTAGCGAAATTCGTAATCCCGGATGGCTGGCTACGTATTCTGGAATTGTAGTCAAGACATCCCCTTTAATTATCTCCATGCGAGCAACTCGTGGCATGTAACTATCCTCTTGGGCAATGCGTGCCAGTTCCGTTAAAATCGGATAGAATGATGAGGAATCCCACCCGCCCACGATTTTTGCCCTTGTTTCGTCTGGTGCTCCATCAAGTTCGTGAAGTGACGTGAACCCAGAGAACGTATCAAATCCAATGACCTTCCGAAGACTGTCGCCCGGAGCGTACGCTTCCAACAGTTGACGAAACGTGAAAAGTGATTGTCCCCTGAATACTCCTGCTTCTACGATACTGCCAGGTAAGTCCTTGATCATGGAGAAGATTTCAAAAAGTGACGCGGTCTTCAGAAAACTGATGCGCCGACAGAAGACTGGCCAGAGTTCTATTAACTCAGAGAATTCCATACCCGAATCCTCAGCTGCCCTTGTCAACGCTGCGTGGATGTTCGAGTCAAACGCGGTTGAAAGTCCGATTCGGGTAGGATCATTTTCCACTATGACTGCACCAGTTCAGGGTAGGAATCAGACAAATTTTTTCCTAGGAATAGGCCCTCAGGGTATCCTCGGAGGAAGGACTCCTCGTCGCACAGATTGTCAAATCGTAACTGCAGCGACAGGCGAGGAGTTGCGGAATTGTTTGGGTTACTTCTATGCACCAGGAGCGTTGAAAACACAAGCGCCTCACCCACATTAATGGCTCGAGTCTCGAAGTTCTCTAGATTCCATTTCTCTTCGTCCATGGCAGTGACAGTAGCAGTGCCACTGTCGGCTGATTCTCTTCCCAGCTCCTTAACTATCCCGGCACCATCTGAGTGACTACCCGGTAGAAAGGCGGGCGGTCCCATTTCCTGAGAAACATCTTGAAGTGGAAGCCAAATAGTTATTCCGTCCAAAGATCCTTGAATATACGGAAAATCCTGATGGGCCGCCGTAGCGAACTTTGTCTCTCCTGGGAGGTCAATTCTGGTGGAGACAAAATTACAGCACGAAACTAGGCTGGTGTTCATAGCCTGGGCGGCGAGCCGAAGCGCCCAATCAGAACATGCAATCTTTCTTGCCGCGGGAAAACGGCGACTTACTTGGTACAAACGTCCGACTGATTGGCGATCCCGATTTGCCAAGTCAAGAATCGCCGATGCTACTCCTTGAGCATTTACATTAGTCGAATGCCAGAAGTTCAAATATACGGCGATCTCACTAAGGAACTCCTGCTGCAGTTTTTGCACCGCTGCAGGAACCTCCACAACCACAATGCCCCTGTCCACGTACTCGGCCAACTCAACACTCGAAAGCAAAGGAGGTGATTCCATGGCATTCATCTTACGATAACGTCCTTGTTAAATCGATGACAGACTCAGGGTCTAAGCCGTAGCGTTTTTCATACTCTGCCGCTGATTCTCCAACTACAAGGTCATAGCAATCCGGAGCCACACAAACTAGCCTGGAATGAATGCCATTCATAGCCATGAAAAGTCCGATGGCGGAAGCAAGGCCAGTTCGCGCCATCTGGTCTTCAACAACAACGACAAAATCTGGTTCTTCAGCCAGTGCACTCTCGAGGGCAGGGGGGATCGGGCTTAACCTGTTGACGATTGCCAGGGCGCATTGACCAAGCAAGTCCCCATTTTGCGCCAACCGAGCGCCAACTCCACCATAGGAAATTACTAAGAATTTGGCACGACTCTCTTGACCCGTAAAGAATACATCTGAATCGGAGTGGGCAATTGACGGCGAACCTTTCGCAACACGAACGTAGTTGACTCCGTTTGCTTCGCAAACTCGATCCACGATCGTGCTCGCATACTCAACAGTCGATGGGGAGAATACGGTCGTACCGGGCATCCCGGCAACCAAGCCCCAATCATCAATAATGTGATGCGTTGGTCCCAAAGGAGCATTATCAAATCCCGTTGACGTTCCCAGCAGCGTAATAGGGTACTTATGGAGCGCAGCGTCATTTCTCAGTTGTTCGAAGCAACGATGGACGAGAAAATTAGAAATCGAATAAACCCACGGTCGGTAACCAAGATTGGCAAGTCCTGCTGCGACTCCAATGGCATTCTGTTCCGCAATTCCAACATTCAAAAAACGCTTTGGAAACTCAGATTGAATCCGCTCAACCAAATTAATTCCCATGTCTGCGGTGATGAAAAATATGGATTCGTCGCTTCGCATTTTTTCGATCAGATTGTCGAGGATTATTCCGCGCATTACCCGTTCTCCAAAGGCAGGGCTTGCATGGCTGTATGCAAGAGTTCGTCATTAATGGTCCTATAGTGCCAAATTGGCTCGTTCTCCGCGAACGATACTCCTTTACCCTTGATTGTTTCGCATACGATTATTGTCGGTTTCTCAGATTCACTTGAAGACTGAATAACTGAAAGGATTGCCTCGACATCATGCCCATCTACGGTAACTACCACGAATCCCAATCCCTCGAATCGTTGTGAAAGTGGATCCATATTGATGACATCGTGGGTATTAGTGATGCTACTAATTCGGTTGTGATCGATGGCCAAGATTAGGTTCTTTAATCCCAGGTGACTCCACAGCAATAAGGCCTCCCAAACTGACCCCTCTTGGATTTCACCATCTCCACAAACACAAAAGACGCGACTATCCGGAGCGCGATCATTCAACCCAATCGCCATTCCCAGGGCTACAGATAGCCCGTGCCCCAAAGCACCCGTCGAGTGCTCAACCGATTCAACTTCGTGACTAACGTGACCCGAAAGTAACGAACCCGAAGTGTGATACGAGTCAAGTTGCGCGCTAGGCAAAAGCCCAAATTCCTCAAGCGTCGCATACGTCGCCGCAGCGGAATGGCCCTTGCTGACAACAACGCGATCACGGTTGGGGTCGCCTCGCTTGATCTTCTCCGTATCAACTGCACTGTAGAAAGCAATCAAGGTTTCGACCATCGACATGTTAGAACCAAGATGGCTGGCAGAAGCTGCATGAAGCATGCCAATCACCCTGCGTCGGATACGAATAGCACGTTCTTCTTGGGGATTCATCGTCTAAATCACCTTCTCGCATCTTGCTGAAAATTATTTGCCAAAAACGTAAGTACGTCACCGACACCGCCAATCGTGTCCCATTGAGGCCGCCAAGGTGTTTCATCTTGCATAAGATCCGGGATCGGGTTTCGAATCGAAGGCTCCCCTGGAGAGGATTCATTAATCGTCACAGGACTGCCCAATAGAGTCGCAGCTGTTTCAGCAATCTCTCCCAGACTCAATGAAGATGGGCCTGACAGATTCCATATATGTGATTGATCTGATGACTCTTTCGCGGCAGCGAGGATGCCTGAGCTCACGTCTCCAACATGAATGAATCGGCGGCTAGTCTCTGCACTACCTATCGCGACCTCTCCAGCGATAGATGAATTCACCACGTATTCAAAAGCCGACCAATTCGATGATCGCGGTCCATAGACGATTCCAAGACGTAGAACCGAAACGGGAACTCGACTCGTAGCCGCGAACACAATTTGCTCGCCCGCTGCCTTACTGAAGGCGTAAAGGGAATCCAGATCCGCCCACGCTGGTCCCATATCCTCTGTCAGAGGGCCGACCGACGGGGATCTCCCGTATACCCATTCGCTTGAGGCGAAAATGGCCCTGCTCGCGTGAGCTTCTATCGCTGCATTCATAACGTTCGCGGTTCCGCCCAAGTTTATGGACATCGCGTTGTCAGGATCTGTCGCGCAGTCGTTATCACGAGAGATGGCGGCAAGGTGAACCACTACTGATCGCTGAGGTATGAGATCTGCTAAAGCTTCTGAGCGCAAGTCCGCCTCAACTATCTCTTTGGTAAAAGGTCCTGCTACATCAACGCCAGAGTAATCAATATTTAGCTCGTGACATTGTTCTCGAAGCTTTGAGCCAACAAAACTATTAGCACCAGTGATGAAAATGTGCATAATCTAACTAGATTCCGATCTGAATAGGTAACCCGCAGGTGACGATGTTATTCCAAAGCGAGTTCGTGTCTCATCAATACTGAATTGCGTGTTGACTTCCAAAAAGTCGCGGATGGCGTTCAGTGGATGGTCATAAGACCAATGCTCAGCAGCATCGGGTAGGTCCCAGACCCAGAATTGAGCCCCGTCGTGTGCCACCAGGTAGCAACCTTGGGAGACCAGAGCCGAATACGCTTCGAGCTCCTTCGTAACATGATCACCACTGTGATTGCTATCAAGTGCGACCATGACGCGACTTCCATCCGGAATTAGTTCACGAACTTGGTCTAATGTTCGTTCACTTACTGAGTCCCCTTCGATCAATTCAATTCGATGGCTCAGTGGGTGCTCTTCTATGGCTTTGCGGTTGTGTGGTCGAATGTCGACATCAACTCCAATGACTTTGCCGTGCCCAGCCAACTCAAGAATCGACGCCGCAAGAATTAACGATCCACCATGGGCTACTCCCGTTTCTACGATAACGTCAGGTTTAGTTTCCCAGATAACTTCCTGGAGGACCAGTATGTCCGAAGGAAGTTGAATTATAGGCCTATCAAGCCAAGTGGCCTGGTACATAAGCCTTTGCTGAGCTGCCACTTTAGTCCACATTATTGAGATGACTTCGAGGCCTTTTGGAGAGTACACCCCAGTGCCGCTATCAACGCTCAGTTCATTAAGTGCGGAAAGGAGAGATGGCATTGACACGAGGTGTGGATCCAGATTCAGTGTCATTTCTAATTCCTCAACTTTGGGCAACTAATGGTCAGTCCATAAGGCTATCGCAAGAGAAATTCCTTTAGATTTCGCGCCTCCGCAATATCCCAATTCTTAGGTAAACCTAGAATTTTGGGCAAGTGCCACACCACGCGACATACCCGAATCTTCCTTCCAGGCACTGCGCATCCAATGGCGAATCTGCAAGGTTGCCGACTCGGCATTTAGTGGAGTTGCCCGCACGATAGTTTGGTCACAGATTGTGCCTTAATGATTCCCTCGCTAGGTGGTTCAAAGATGTTAGCCACAATCTCAGCCCCAATTCCAAAAAATGAGACCTGACTTCGCACGACGAAATCATCAGTACCAGTGACTACTACTGGACCTATTAGTTCCAATAATTCGCTCACGCAGACACTCTACTTAAGACCCGCGAGCCTTGAGATTCGAGCCTAACGGGAACGCCCACCAGTGGGGTTACCGCGGTTAAGAATTCGTCGTGCTTCTGAGGAGGGACACACATGAGAAGAAATCCTCCACCGCCTGCACCTAGTAACTTGCCACCAAGCGCACCTGCACTCAAACATTTGTCGAATGTGTCGTCTAGTGGACCAGACGTGATAGTTGAGGCAAGGCCGCGCTTGATCTGCCAGCTCTGGGTGAGTAAATCGGCAAGTTCCTGCAAAGTCAGGTCCCCACCAACCAACTGCTCCTTAAAGTCGACACTGAGGTTGACCAACGAGTTGAGCGCGTCCTGATTCTGCGCCGTTCGCTCATTCTGTTCGTGCAAGATCGACTCAGCTTTACGCTGCATTCCCGTCCATAACAGAACCAGACCATCGAGAAGCGTCAAAGTTTCGCGATCAAGAGTAATGGCATCGACGCTGACGCGACCGCCAGTATGAAAGCTGAAGGAGTTCAGCCCGCCGAATGCGGCCGCGTACTGATCCTGCTTACCAATGGGTTTCTGCAACCTATTGATCTCGACTTCACAGGCTTCCTCGGCAAGTTGTCCTGCAGAGACTGACTCTCCGATCATCAGGTGGAGGGCATTGAGTAGTCCGACGGCAAAACTGCTAGATGAACCCAGCCCCGACATTGCAGGAACATCGGAGGCCGTTGAAACAAAAAGTGGCTCCTGGATTCCAATCAACTCGATGCACGAGCGAACGATCTCATTGCGGATCTCACTCAAGGAGTTCACGTGCTCGGTCTCCGAATAGGAGATGCGATAGCGCTCACCGAATAGTGGGCTGTGGCGTTTGACAGTGACGTAAATGAACTGCTGGATTGCCATGCTGACCACGAGCCCTTCGTGCGTGGCATGGAATGCGGGGAAGTCTGTTCCCCCGCCAAGGAAACTCACCCGCAGCGGCGTCATAGTCGTGACCGCATGAAGTGAATGTTCCATTAGCAGAGACTACTCAAACGTGTCGGCCATTTGTTCCTTGGGTTGACCGCTAGATTATGTCTCATCCAATCAAAAGTAGGAGAACTCTATGGCATTAAGGGACAAGTTGTTAACGGCCTTTCCACAACTACAAAACCCTGAATCTCGCACTAGGCAAGTCCTAATCTTTGTATTGTTGAAAAACCGACGGTTCCGAATACTCTTGCTCGAGTTCGTTTCTAAGGTGCTTTTTCTTTCTCACAGGGGCCAGGGGGGTGTTGCTCTCGTTGAGAATCCAACGTTCGCCGGCGACGGTTTTGCAACTTCACATCATGTTAGCTTCCAAGATGACCCGGGATTTGTGAAGGCATTTCACGCGGCATTCAACCAAGTGCCAACAGAGTTAGCTGAGCAAGCCAAGCAGGACATCGTGTGGAGAGCGCACATCTGTACTTGGGGAGCTCGGCGTGCTCGTCAGATTGAAGGTGACTTCGTGGAACTGGGAGTGTGGTACGGAATTCTAAGCATGACTGTTTGCAATGACCTCAGGTTCGGCGAAGCGGTCGGAGACAAAGCAACACGTAAGTTCTATTTGGTGGACAGCTTCGGTGCGATGCCTGATAGTCATCCGTCTGAAAATTACCAAAAGGATATTTTCCATGTGGTTCAACAGCGATTCCAGCCTTACAAAAATGTCGAAATTATTAGAGGTTTAGTACCAGAAATTTTGCCCTCTATTCCAGCTCAACGTGTGGCTTATCTGGCTATTGATATGAACGGTTCTGTGCCTGAGCGGGCAGCCCTTGAGTATTTTTATGACAAGTTATCGCCAGGGGCTTTCGTGTATTTTGATGACTATGGGTGGTCATACCCTGAATTGCGGCAGACGGTTGATGAATTTTTATCAGACAAGCCCGAGAGTCTTCTACACTTTCCTAGTGGCAACTCAATTTTTATCAAATGCTAAGCCTTGGTAAAGCAGTTATGGGATCCATTGAATATGGGCGATATTGGTCGTCGAAATGGATTATTTGAGACTCGAGTTGCCCTCTGAAAGATTTACCTTATGACATTGATTTTACTCGCGTTGGTTCGAATATGTAGGCGTCGGATCCGCACCGGGGTCACCCCCTAATGCGTGGGGTAATGATTGAGCAAAAATGGTACCGCCTCGATAAGGTCTGCAAACCCGGCTGTTGAGCTAGCTTCGACGTGTTTCGCCTCGGGGCCAACGATTATGGGCGTGCAGCCCGCTGCGATGGCGGCGGCTTCGTCGCGGATGTCGTCGCCAACATAGATTAATTCTGATAGAAGTAGTGAGTGGTCTGCTGCCGCGGTGTGGAACATTCCTGGATTTGGTTTTCGACAGGTGCATTCGTCATCCCAGTGGTGCGGACACACGTACACATCGAGTACTTCGACACCAATCTCGTTCAACGCTGCAACCATCCGCTTATGAATTTCATCAAGGTCCCGCGGATCGGTAATCCCGCGCGCCACGCCGGCTTGGTTCGAGATCACCACGAAAGTGAATCCGTGGTCGGCAAGTACTTTCAGAGCCGCCCAGTTGGATTCCATTGGGTGGAAATCCGTGTAATGGGACACGTACTCGCCACGGCCTACTTTGAGGTTGATCACACCGTCCCTGTCAAGGAGAAGCACCCGACGACGGCTTAGGGCGAGCCGAGTGCGCTCTAGACGCTCTGGATCGGACACACTGAAATACGGATGGTGCACTACGTGAGCCATAACTTCATCAGCCTGGGTCATCAAGTGAATAGCGCTTGGCAAGGAACCTTCGGAGTCCGCCAGGGCTGAAAGAACGCGATCCCGTTTAACCAGTGAAAACCCTACTTCGACGAACTCTCCGGGTCCTGTGGAACGGTCACAAAGGTACCGTGAAACGGAACCTTCGTGACTCATGATGATGTTGCCTGGTGTTTTGGGGCACACGGTCAGGATCATGCTCGCGCCAGCCGCGCCTGGTTTTGCCAGCAGAGCTGCAAGATTGAAGGCGACGTAATTGTCCGCATACAAGAGGAGGAAGGACGGGCCCAAGATTGGACTTGCGGCGAGTAGTCGTTCGCCTGTCGACCACGATTCAGGTCCGTGGGAGTACTTAATAGAAACCCCGAAGTCTTCGCCCGTTCCGAAGTATCCGCGAATCTGGTCACCACGGTAGCCAGTCAGAATGACGACTTCGGTGATTCCTTGTTTTGCGACCGATCGAATGAGGTGAGCTAGAAATGGCTCACCATTAACGTTGACCATTGGCTTGGGTAGCGAATCAGTGATAGGTGCCAGTCGACGACCTCGCCCACCCGCGAGGATCACCGCCTGTTTCACGGTTGACATGAGCATGCATTCCTCACTGTCGTGGATTTCCCAAGCGAAACGAACCTTAGGCGAGCATCCTTCCAATACCTTCGGGTAGTGAGATCCTTGGGGTCCAGCCGAAGGATCGATGAATGGCGTCGACGTTGGCCCACGTTGCGCCGTCTTCGACTCGCGCCTTGATTTCAGTCCCGCGATCCTCACCGGTGATCTGGGCGCGAACCAATTCGACCACGTCAGACACTCTGGTCGCCGCTCCTGAGCCGAGGTTGAAAATGCCAGAAGGGCCGCTGCGCAACGTTAGGGCGACGAGGCCACTGGCCACGTCTTCGACATGAATCAGGTCGATAGCGCTTTGAGTATCTCGGAGGTCAGGTGCTGACCCGGCACGCCAGGCCTTGATGGTCGTGGGGATGAGGGATCCCTCGCGCTGCTCGGGACCGTAGGCGTAAAAGATCCTCGCCCACCGTGTCCCCACACTGGTTTCTTGTTCTACCGAACTAAGCAGTTGCCTAAGGCACGACTTTGATTGGGCGAACATGGAAGTTGGAACAGTTGGCATGTGCTCAGACAATTCGCCCTGGAGATCGCCGTACTCCCAGCACGAGCCAGCGCCCACGATGCGGCTCACCCCGCTGGCTAGGGCCATGCGAATCACCTGGATGCTGCTGGCCACATTGGCAAGGCAGGCATCGGCTGAGTAGTCAGGCAGTCCGGACCACCCTAGATGGAGCAGGACTGAAGGGGAGAATGCATCGATCCGATCGCGCATTGCTTTGTCCGTACTCTGAAGAAGGTCGACGGCCTCGATCCCC
>Ga0335396_10006756_pt1 | contig 11251 bp, 11 predicted proteins | sample FRY02_FD_205743 | JGI IMG/M metagenome (GOLD analysis project Ga0335396, IMG submission 205743) | Freshwater microbial communities from Lake Fryxell liftoff mats and glacier meltwater in Antarctica - FRY-02 (spades assembly) (version 2) | ecosystem: Environmental > Aquatic > Freshwater > Ice >... | reverse complement strand
CAATCACTTGAGATATATTCAAAATTATCACTAGGCGACTGCCAACCTGAATATGAAAAAAAGATTAAAGACTTTCCAATTTGATCCTATAATGTCCCAAATGCCCTCGTTCTTAACACTGGTCCAACAGGTGTATTTTAAGAAAAATATTGTATAAAATTATGCAGCAAATTGTATCTCATAATTTCTGATTTTTAGTCTAGACAAATTGGGCCACCTCAAAATATAGAGGGTAAAAAGGAGTTACTTGGAATTTGGGTGGGTAAAAATGAAGGTAGTAAATTTTGGATGCAAGTGGTTACTGAGCTAAAGAATCGAGGAATAGAGCAAATTTATGTTGCCTGCGTGGATGGCCTGAAAGGCTTTCCTGAAGCAATAAGGCGAATGTAGGCCGAAACGAAAGTGAACGACAAGAGAGCCTCTAGAACTTCGATGCTTTACTGTCTTTACCTCTCCTTCTATGTTCCTACTGTTATTATAGCGATATTGATTCTTGCCAATTGTTACTATATTTTTCTCTTTAGTCATCGTATGGTCCCAAGAAACGAGTGCCATTGAAGTGAATCATGTGCGTTGGAGCATCGGCAATCCAGACTTCAGTTTCCCAGGCGATTATCTCTAAATATTTTAAAAAAGTCTTCCTTGTTGGGAACGCTGAGACGTAAACAAGCCCTGCTTTACACCCCTTAAATAGATTGGAAAGCTCATTATATCGCTTGGCATCAACAGGTCCATGGCTTGTCACAGATTCAATTAATATAAGCCAGTTTTTCTTTGTATAATAAATAACGACATCAGGTAGTTTTCCACGCTTGTTGAGTTCAATGCCGAGGTTTTTCAATAAGACTACATCAAAATATCCATGTTTAGCTCCGGTATCTCCTACATATACGAGCTCACTGCCTGGAGCGTATCTGCTAGCAAAATTTTCAACAATTTGTTTAATAAGCCCAGAATGTTCCCCAGCGGACAACTTTATTTCAGTGCCATTTTTTAGTTTTACTGGGATCATATTCATGTCGCGTTCACTTGCATACTTATCAGCCAGGGACAGCATGCTGCTTAAATAGATTTTGAGTTGTTTTACGTAAGCATCTGTTTTATAAGTTTTTAAAAGAGCTAATAAATTACCTTCTATTTGATAAACAGTCTTGGGACTATTTACTGGTCTTAACGGATCATCCGGGTTGTATAAACATAAACCAGCTTCTATAAATTGATGTATACTCTGACGTCGAAAGGTCTCACGACTGTTGGGAGCATAATACTTTTTATAGTGGGAATTACACCAATCCATAATAGGAGTAATTCCCATAAGTGGGCTAGTGCATTCACTCCAGCTATCATTTGGCTTAATATCTACAAGTGACAACAGGCAAAGTGCTGTTCGCTCGTTTAACTGTGGTTTTGGCAGTCCTAGCTCAACCAAAATATTTCGGGCATCGATCAATTTATCATCAAGAGCGCTCAATATACAGCTCCTATAATAAGTTCATCAATTTGGTTTTGACTCATCTGTGTATTATAATATTTACCAAGATCCATCAAGACCTCAAGAGTTGGATATTTTATGTTTTTAAGATCTGTTGCATTAACTTGTGTATGACCTGAAAAAACTCGAAAATAATTATCTAGTTGAGTGGAGTTTAAGAAACAAGCAAGGCCTTTAGCTAAGGTTTCATTAATGCCATGTTTTTTAAAGTGAAAAACATTCCAATGATTTTCAAAGCCAATTTTAAGTGCATTAATATCCTTGGGATCAATAATTTGAGCAACAACTCGCTTTTTTTCTTCTTTGGCTGTAAATCTTTTTACAAGAACATAAAAGCCGTTGGGCATCAACCATTTTTCAGTTTCAGGCGTTATCCTTATTGCATTGGCTTTTTTGTGCTGTTTTGGATACTCTAATTGACCATTAACAAAATGATGTGAGTAAAGCAGTGGGGCAGTAGTTTTTGTAGGTTCCTTTTCCAAAAACTCTTTCATTCTAAAGTCCACAACAGGTCCTGTACTTACAGTAACTGATAATTCTGCTAACTCAATTTTAAATAAATCATTTTTAATATCTAATTCATTAATTGGAATATGAATAAATCGTTCTTTATCACTATCTTTTACTATCGATTTAAAGGAGACTGTTTTTTCTATGTAATCATTAAATAATTGATTATGAGAAGTAGAAAGAGTGACATCTCTTTGTTTAGCATTTTTGGTTAGTTTAATAATAATATTTTCTTGTAAAACGTCATCATCTTTGAAGGCCTGATCTCTGCTCTCGAAAACATGAATATGATCAATTGAACATTCTAATAACATTTGCTTTCTAAATGATTTATAGTATGGACCATTACAAAAGGATCTAGGAACAATCGCAACTATCTGCCCATCTTTTTCCATCATCTTGATAGTCAGGGCAAGAAAAGCTGAGTAGAGATTAACTGTCTCAATTCCAATAGATCTCAATGTTTTTCTGTAATCTGAGCTAGACTTAATTTTCTTATATGGTGGATTGAGTATAGCGTGAGTAAATTGAGATTCAGTTTTGCCAATGATTCGGTTAACACTGTCATATATATAGTCTTCTGAGTGTATTACGTATGGCTCTTTTAGGGCACGAATATTTTGTTCAAGATAAATCCGCATTATTGGATCTAATTCCCATAACTCGATAATAGCTACTCGTTTTAATGCCTTTAATGCTGAAATCGTAAGAGAACCAATGCCAGCACCGCAATCTATTAGCCTAACCTCTTTGTTAACAGGAATAAAAAGACTCGCCATGTAATCAGCTATTACTGATGGAGTCATGAATTGACCAAGAGTGACCTTATTCTTCGGATTTAGTGCTAAATTAGCTTTTAACCTAACCTCATCCACATGGCAGGACTCCATAAGACTTCTTTATTAATCATGAAAGATTTATTATACTTTCTTAGATATGCTAGTCAATCACAAAACTGTGGATTAATCGGCATTGTTCAAAAAACTAGATTTTGACATACTCCCCATGTCTAAAGGCTTAGGATTCTAAGGATTCAAGCAACGGAAGCGAGAGCTAGCTCTCGGGTTACTCCTTCTAGTCCTGCCGTAGATGCCCCTACGGTTAGAATATTTACAGCAGCATTTAAATCTCGGTCTAATTTGATACCCACATTTGCACTCAAATCGCCTGTCTTTTAATGCTAGATCTTCTTTGATACGAGTGCATTTACTGCAAGTTTTGGAGCTTGGATAGAACCTATCTATCTTCCTTACAATCTTGCCGTGTTCTTCACTTTAAACCTATTTTGTCCTTTGTATAACCTAATTTTAATGCGGTATTATAGGCCTTTCCTGCACTAGATGAGTTATTAAATAAACAAGTTATTAATTTTTGATTGAATTCTTGTGATATGTGCTGAATTATTAGGGAAGTTTTTTTGTACAATATCTAAAGCTTTAGTAAGACATTCTTTTGCTTTAGATTTATGGTGATCATGATATGAAATCATACCATTTTCTGATTTCTTTGCCTCTGATAAATGATAATCAGCAAGAATTTCATAGGGTTTATACTTATATAGATGCTGACCATGATCTAAGATATCTACTGCCTTGTTAACGTACTCTAATGCAGCTTTATTATACCCTAATGCAAAATTAGTAGATGCTAGATCACAAAGCGTATAGGCAATTTTAATGTGGTTTCTACCATAATGCTTTTCATTGACTTCAAGGGCTTTTTGAAGCAATTCTATCGATTGATTATAATTCATTTGATCTCTGTATGCATTACCCAATATACAAAAAATCCATCCAAAAATTATATGATCCCCTTTAAGATGTGATTTATAAATTGTTAGGCTAGTTTCAAGCAATTTTATGGATTCATCTATTTCTCCTATGTCCTTGTACATTGCTCCTAAATGAGCAATAGACCACGCAAATTCAATACTATTTTCTCCATTATTATGTCTATAAATTTCAACGGCTTTTTTTAATAATTCTTTTGATTTTTGAGCAAGACCTAAATGCCTGTAAACACTTGAAAGGTGGACGATTATCCATGCTGTCTTTGTATGATTTGATCCATATTGTTTCTCATACGCCAATAACGATCTTTCAAGCAATTCTTGAGCTTTTGGGTAATTGCCTAAATTCTTATAAACTTGCCCAAGATAGGCCGCATTCCATATTGATTTTATATGGTCTTCATTGTAGTTTCTACGATATATTGATTGAGCTTTTTCTAAAAGAATTAGGGATTTATTATAATCACCAATATGTCTATAAACACTTCCCAAATATGTTGAAATCCATGCTGTCTCTATATGATCATCCCCATAATGTGTGCTATAGGATCTTAGTGCTTGTTCTAGAAAATTTTTTGATTCTTGGTAATTTCCAATGTTTCTATAAACCCCGCCTAATCTAGCCAAAATCTCAGCGATTCTAACATAATCTTTATTGTAATGCGTCTTATATAATTCAAGCGCTTCTAACAAAAATTTTTCGGATTTATAATAATTACCCAAGTAAAAATAACTTATACCCAGCTCACCATATAGTTCTGCTTTATTCATATCACTAAATAAAATATCCCTGGTTAATAAGGCTTCTATATGCGGTATCAACAACTTAATTCCAACTAAATCATTTTTTGTCAATTCTTGCTTAATATAATTTTTTATAAACGAAGTGATTTTATGAAGTTGTTCAGTATTTTTAGCTAATTGGAGATAATTAATAAAATATAATCTTATAGCATGTTGTGTACTTAGATGAATGGAAAAAGTCGGTACTTGGTTACTATTCTTTGGACCCCGAGTGATCAAAGAAAATTTATTTAGTTCATGTATAAAGCTATCAACTGTAATTTCGTCAACATAACTGGATAACAGCTTTTTTGGAATATTTTGTGAATCGATCATACTTATTAATAATAGTAAATCCTTAAATTTATCCGAAGAATTGATTATACGTTGCACTGGCATAATTATTATGTCATATCTCGTTCTAGAATATGCCCCTATGTCATACAAAATATTCTTTTGTGTAAACATAAAGTGTTCCTGTTGTTCATAAGAATACTCCAAATATTGTTTGCACGATATCTGCGTTTCTTTAATGTAATGAGCGGCGATTGAGACGTCTAGTGGAAATGGTGGTATCTCATCTATACATTGTGTGTAGTCTAATTTATCCCCCTTATGTTCAGAATTAGGATGAATGGCATTAAATAAACTAAATTTTTCTGCATTACTAAGAGCGTTAACGTATATTACATTTTCAGATGGAATGTAGCTATTATGTATTATGTTATTATCATTAGTTGTGATAATAACTTTACCATTACCCCACACCGATGCATCATAAGGGAAATATTTTTCGATAGGATTAAACGCATTAACGTTGTCATATATAATAAGCCAATTGTCATAACTCTTTGCTTTATTACTCAGGAATAAGTAAAGACTCCTTTTCCGAATTGAGTCATTTTTTATTAACTGAATTCTTTCTATTTCTTGACGCTCTTCTGATGTTTTACTAAGCGCATATGCTAATTGTTCTGCAGAAGAAATAAGAGATTGTTTTGTTTCAGCGTTTAGTTCCCAGATCATGTGTGCACCAGATTCTCTTGCGTATTTACGAGCAATAGTAGATTTACCAGCACCACCAATTCCTACTAAAGCCACAATCTGAATACCTTTTTTGTTTTCCAGTTTTTTTGTTATCTGTTCTAAAACGTTAGAACGTTCTAAAAGAATATTATTTTGTGGTAATCGTAAATCTGCAAGCACCACTTCTTGTCCTTGTATATCTGTAAAATTTCTCTTTAAATACAAAAAAATTAGAATAATTATTATACTGATAAAACAAACTATTATTAGAATATGTTTTTTAAAGAATTTTGTATTTATTGTTTTTGATTCAGTAAACTGAAATTCTGCACCTTCCCAAGAATTCTTAATAATCTCACAATCTTTTTTGAAATCCTCACAAATTATCTTGATCTCTTTTTTATTGATCAGTTTCTGCAAAAGTGTAAATACTCCTAGGTAGTAATCTGTGAATAAATCAATAATTTCAATGTCGGATAATGTATTAAAATTAACCAAAACTTGGTCGTCAAGAATCAGAAAAATATCGTCTTTTATCTTTTGAGGTGCAAATTTAGATTTTATAACATACAACTTATGTTCCCATTCTTTATCAACTAGAGAAAATTCAAGATTCGCTAGCTGCAGATCACTTTGTAATTGAGCAAGTATTAGCTTTTCATTAGTATTAAAGTTTTCAGCTGAAATAGAATATTTGATTTTATTTCTATTGATTGTCTTACTAATATGAACCAATTGTCTTTCAAACGAAGATTGGATTAAAATATGTAGGTAATATTGTTTGATAAATTTTAATTTTCCAGAGGTTTCTACAAAGTCTATTATAGACTCCCTGGATCCGTGGCTAATTTTTAGCGTTATGTTATGTACATGAGTGTTTACAGTTCTTGGAGATATAGATAACAAAGCAGCTATTTTCTTTTCTCCTCGGTTGTGAAGTATACAAGTAATGATATCAATTTCTCTATATGTAAATTTTATACCATTTATCTGATTTAAATAATTATCATATAAATATTTTCTTTTATTGTATCCAACTTCAAGAGCCATAAACTTTATAATAAATTTATAGTTGATTTATAACGATCAGTATGTTCGTCTACTAAAATAGTGATTAAGATTTTCAATCTAAGTACTATAACACTAGTTATAGTTATTAGAGTAGTTTATACAATATCTCCAACACATATAATAAATCTATAGTTAAATTTAATGGGAGCAATAATTTCGAAAGTTGTTACCCAGAAACAAAAACTAATTTATGGAGTAATTATTATGTCAAGAGAACTAATACAAGCGGCTGCTAACAACCAAATAAACAAAGTATATGAATGTTTGTTGAGGGGAGACAGTATAAATTTTAAAGAAAACCTTTATGGGAATACTGCTCTTCACAACGCTTTGATTTGCGGTCATAAGAATGTGGTAAATCTATTACTGCATTATGGAGCTAATCCTGCAATACCTAATAATCAAGGTTTTACACCGTATGACATCTACGATGGTACCTATCACAGATTCTTGGATAGAGAATTTGAACACCAACAAGAAGAATCATCTGATCTTATGGGTAATAATTCTGGAGATAATTACTACTATCTTAATAGTGATTATTAGTTATGAAATTTAAAAAGGAGAAAAGAAATGAGTAAAAATAATTATCTAAATTCTAAAGCCTTAACAGTTGGTATAATCACTGCGGTAACTATATTATGTGCTATTTCAGGATTTGCTATGTGGGGGGCAACAAGCATGGCAACTGCTGCTTATGGAGCGATCCTTGGAGGGGTAATTGGAATAGTAGTTGGAAGTACAATAGATCACTACTATGGAACTGAAGTAAGTAGTATAATTGCCGGACTATGCACGGTTATTGGCGGAATTTTCGGCGCAGTTTATGGTAAAAATCCTCCAGATGATTCTGATGAGAATAATTTAGATCCTTCTTTCAGTAAAGGAGCTTCTTGTTTTGGAAAGACTATTATAAGTAATATGTCTAATCTAAAAGATTGTCTTAATCTAAAAGATTGTCTAACTGGTGACGAAGTAAGTTGTTTTGAATCTACCAAAGGATTTTCAGAAATAGTAACATGTATGGGAGAAGCTAATAACGACTTAGCTTAGACATTATTTGTAATATGATGAGTACAAATAATACTCTTTCTCATTAATTACAATTCTACATAACTTACAACCAGAGCAAAAAACTCGCTAAAGCAGTTGAGTTTTTTGCTTTCAATACTGCTTTTTAGGACAAAACTATGTAGTATTTAACTGTGTCACCTACATACACTAAAACTAGCTGAAGTAAAAAACACTATCGTTAGGTGATTGAGTAAGCTAGCTGTATCGGTTTGCAACACCTTTCTTAGTAAGAAATATAAATCAAAGTCAGCGTTATCTCAGGTTATGTTGTTTTATTTTTCACTAATTTTCAGAAATTTGGAAAATTATAATAATAGCTTTGTACTTTCGCAGTACTTTTTCTGATTAACCAGAAGCATGGATTAAAGAATTAGTAGACGGTATTATTGTTTAGTTAGCAGGTGTAGTAATATGTTTTTCCCAATCACGGAGCAAAGTGGTACAATCAAGAAACAAGTGCAACGGTTTGTAAATTATTGATATTCCAAGCTTCATTTGGAGTCAAGAAGTTTAGGATTTTTCTTGGTAAATTATTGAGTTTATCCTCAGCCATAGCTACCATTTCTTTGCTTACACGCCTGATGTCAGATTTCTTAGGAATATATTTATGCAAACTCACATGCATCCTTTCAATCGAGCCTTTTTCCCAAGGTGAATGCGGATTACAAAAATAAACCTTTATCCCCATTAATCCAAGACTACCAAAGCGTTTGAACTCTCCGCCATTATCAAATGTCATCGATTTAACAGATCCCTTCGGCAATGATTTGATCTTGCTCGAGATATTACAAATTGTGCCAATCGCGCTCTTATTATAATTCATAGCAATCAAAACTTTACGGCTTTTTCTCTCAATCAGTGTGATCAAATTTATGCTATTTGAACCTTTCATAAATGTTAAATCTCCTTCAAAATGTCCGAATTCAGACCTGTTATTTATACTGTCAGGACGATTTGCAATGCTGTACTCAGACGCTACTACTGATCGTTTAACACGACTGTGATGTAACTGTCTTGCCGGTCTTCTATACATTAAATGTTGATATAATTTCATTTTGTTGCCTTCTTTGGAATAGATAAATTTGTATATTGATTCATGAGAAATGCTACCTATAGATTCATGATGCTTTAACCTTCCCTCTATTGCTTCAGGTGACCATTTATCCTCCGTAAGTTTGGTGAGTACGTATTTTTTGAGCAAATGATCTTTTTCAAGTTTAGTCTGTTTATTAACCTTACGCTTTGCTGATTTACTATCAGCTCTGTCCGGTAAATAACCAATAAAACTCCTGTTGCGGCCTACCTCCCTTGATACGGTAGAGGGAGATCGATCGATCAGTTTTGCTATTTGACGAAAGGATTTATTATTTTTTATATGTAAATATATTTTTTCTCTTTCCTCAAGAGCTAATTGTTTGTATCTTTTCATTTGTGTAACACCTCTGGTGTGCACTGCTTTTTTAGCAGATTATTTTAGGTGTTGCACTTCCTCTTTGATTTTTCCATCTGGCCCTTAATCTTTCTATTTTAATCAAAGAAGAAGATTATTTTTCTCATGCACTCCATTCCCTTACTTTGAGCGGAGCGTTGAATATTTATATTCAACGCGGATGTGCGCCTATCGGAATTTTACCTTATCCTACTTTATTTTCTCCATTTAAGCCAATACTTTCTCTTTAATCCGTTCTCTATATTTTAAGCAAGGGTACTTGCGATTTACGGGGTGATGATAAGGGGAGCTCTCCTCTACTATTCAACATTGTTTCTATGACGAGTCTAGTAAAAAAGACACTTGAAAAAAGAAGCTTTTTGTACCTCAGATACAAGTAAAATAAGTATGGTAGGCAACGAGGAAATATGTTATTGCTTTCACATACATATAAAATGCCAAGATGAGATATATGAAGCAGTTTTGTAAGATATGCGGATTAATAGGCTTATATTTTATTAGCCCTGCTTCTTTTTTGGCTCTAAAATTTAAGATAGATGAAGATAATATGATGCTGTTTCGTATGGCCGTTAATATTACTTATTATACAGCTATAGTTGCTTTATTTTTTCTTATAACCAATCTTTAAACAAAATGACAAAGATCTTTGGCAATTATGGATGTGGCGTGATAGCAATAATTGTGATTTCAGATTTGTCAGGGCCATAGTGCCAAAAGATCCTATAAGATTGGGGCGTTTTATTTTCAGCGTATGCTTCGAATATTCTAATTCCATATCGCCTGGTGAGCGAATTATATTCATGAGTATTTAGGCTAGGATGTTTAGGATTGCTTTCTAAATATCCCAATGATTTCCTTACAGCATTTAATCGTTTCTTTTTACTTGGGTCGCTCTCTAGTTTCTCTAAATTCAGCGCCGCTTCTTTAGTGAATAATATTCGAAAACTCATTTATTTATCTTCATCCGAATGTTTTGCAAAGCTTCCTTTGTAAATAGTTTCTTTGCTAGAAGATTGCTCAAGTCCCTTTTTAATAGAAGAAAATGCTTCTTCGTTTTCAAATAACCATTTTTCATGTAACTGAACTTCTGCATAAGGTTTTAAAGTTATTTCCTTAGTTGATTCATTTATTATTGCTTTGTAACCACTAATACCCTTAGCAAGGTTACCTAAACAAATGCGTCCTTTTGCATCTGGTCTTAAAATCTTTTTTGCCATCATACTAATGCCCTGCACTTGTAATTACACTCTGGTTACACTTATAATAACATTTTGTGGGAATATTGTAAAGTGGGATATTAGAGCTATTAGCACCAAAGCTATTTTGTAGAAAAATATACGCAACTAAAAAGCTCCATCTGGGGCTTTTTAAGAAGCCCTTTAAAATGTTTGAAAGTTTTTGCAGAATGTAATTTTTGCTCCTAAGAACTAATCCCAAGATGGATAAGAGCCATTTATCTTTCTTCTTTTAAGACAGTCAGAAAAATCATACATTGCTTTATTGCAACTTATATTTTTATTTCTAGAAATATTTATTTTCTATCTTTATTTTTCACTTATTTCCTTGCTTTGGTTTGATATTTCTAATAGAATAATTATATAATAATTTATTGTGTTTTATGGAAGTTATTGAAATTGATCCAAGGCTTTGTACTAGGTGGAAATATGCCGATCGCAATTCATTCGAGTTTGGAGATACCAATATTTTGGCCGAAGATATCAAGCGCAATGGGCAAATAACCCCTGTTTTTGTTCGGGCTTTAAATGGCAACGACAAATTTAGATATGAGGTAATTGCTGGTAGTAGACGTTTGCAGGCTTGTCTTAGCGCAGATCTACCCTTAAAAGCAATAGTAACTGATGTATCAGATACAGAAGCTGCCACCATACAGATTAAAGAAAACGAACAACTTGGATTATCTGAATATTTGGTATTATGTTAGGAAAGGGTCAAATGTAACGTAGAAAATTTGGATATCTGAATTTCTATAAGGGTTGTGCTGCTATTTACGCTTCCCAAAATTTTGTATGAATTAAGGTTATAATTTTGGGATCCA
>Ga0335396_10006748_pt1 | contig 11265 bp, 10 predicted proteins | sample FRY02_FD_205743 | JGI IMG/M metagenome (GOLD analysis project Ga0335396, IMG submission 205743) | Freshwater microbial communities from Lake Fryxell liftoff mats and glacier meltwater in Antarctica - FRY-02 (spades assembly) (version 2) | ecosystem: Environmental > Aquatic > Freshwater > Ice >... | reverse complement strand
TTGATCCTTTACTAAAGGTCTCCGCCTGATGCTTTACTGCTATTCGCCTGACCCTTGACAGTGGTTTCGGCTGATGCTTGACACTATCTCTTATGATTACGGAGCTAAGTGTTATGGAACAGCGTTACCAAGCAGTCTCAGCAGTTATTCACGACGGCCTTTCGGTTGTCGAAGTTGCCAATCGTTTCGGTGTTTCTCGCCAAACGATTCACTCCTGGTTACTCAAATATGAAAAGAGTGGGCTACCAGGACTCACCAATCACTCCCACAAACCACGTTCGTGCTCTCACCAGATCAGCGCCGAAATTGATGTGTTGATTTGTGAGATGCGACGGCGCAATCCCATCTGGGGACCCAAACGCATCGAATATGAATTAGCAAAGAAGAAGATCACTGAGATGCCTTCACAATCAGCGATCTATCGAGCTCTTAAACGCTCTGATCTCATTGATCCTCATGCTCGCAAGCGACGCGATGAGAAGTTTAAAAGATGGGAAAGAGCTGCCCCGATGGAGCTCTGGCAATTTGATGTTGTCGGTGGCATCTATTTGAGCGATGGCAGCGAACTCAAATGCCTTACTGGAGTAGATGATCACTCCCGCTACTGCGTCTCTGCCGGCCTTATGCACCGGGCCAACTCCAAAAGCGTCTGTGATCACTTCCTGCGATCCCTAGGCCGCTATGGCATACCGCAAGAGATCCTGACCGATAATGGCAAGGTCTTTACTGGACGCTTTGGTTATAAAGATACTGAAGTGCTCTTTGACAAGATCTGCAGGGAGAATGGGATAGAACACCTACTTACTGCCCCGCGCTCTCCCACCACTACAGGCAAGATAGAGCGCTTTCATCGAAGCCTTCGCACTGAGTTTCTTATGGAGACGAAGTTCGAAAACTTTGATCATGCCCAAAGCGAACTGGACCGCTTTGTCGCAAGTTATAACAACGATCGTCCCCACCAAGGCATAGACATGGCAATTCCAAAGGACCGCTTCTTGATCCCATCACCCACCATTAGCAGCGCTAGATCAAACGCTGAACCTTCCAGCACCGGGACCTGGGTGGCAAGGCGCATCGGTGCTAATGGAGTCATCAGCATCGCTTGGCAGCAGATCTCTATCGGTAAGCACAAAGCTGGCCTAGATGTCGATGTTCTAGTCACAGATTCAATGGTTCATATCTACTACAAAGAGGAGCTGCTCAAAACAGCGCTTCGCAGCAATAGCAAGGAGGTGAGGAAAAAACATGCATCGGTCTTGAAAAAAACTTCTTGACCGCACACAATAAGCCTAGAAAGTGTCAAGCATCAACCGAAGAGAAAATGTCAACGCTCAGCCGGAGTTATACAAACCCACTTTGTAAGTATAAAACTGACGGAGATGCTTGACACTTTAGGTGGCTAGAAACTAGGAATTACCATGAACTCACAAACTTACGAACGTCAGATCCGCCACCGTTTAACCGTCCTTCGACATGCCGATGAGGTCTCCATGAACGTGGCTGCCACCTGTCGCTACTACGGCATCAGTGTTAAAGATCATAAACCGAGTACTAGTAGTGCCTTGATCAAGTGAAGCTATAAATATCATGTATCCCTCTGGATTAAATTCGCATTACCCTTAGCCTACCTACACAATACTTTCGCAGACAAGGACGCTTGGATGTTTTCATCGCAACTTAACCCCGAGCAACGCAGTAATGCGATTAAGTCCTTATCTGCTGAGCAATTTGATGTTTTAGTTATTGGCGGTGGCGTAACCGGCGTTGGAGCTGCACTAGATGCGGCATCTCGTGGCCTAAAGGTTGCCCTCGTTGAAGCATCTGATTTAGCATCTGGCACATCTAGCCGCTCTAGTAAGTTAATTCACGGCGGACTTCGATATCTTGAACAATATGATTTTAAATTAGTACGCGAATCACTTCATGAGCGCGAACTAATGGTTTCATCTTTAGCACCACACCTTGTTAAACCACTTGCATTTCTTTATCCATTACACAATAAGGTTCGCGAGCGCACCTATGTGGGTGCAGGTTTAGCACTCTATGAGGCACTACGTGGCTTCCAACGCACACTTCCTGGACATCGGCACATCAATCAAAAAAATATTGCCGAAATTGCTCCATCACTTCGGCCAGATTTAGTAAAGGGTGCAATTAAGTATTTTGATGCACAAGTTGATGATGCTAGACATACAATGATGATTGCCCGTACCGCTGCTCGTCATGGCGCAGTTATTGCAAGTGGCGTGCGGGTGGAATCATTGATCCGCGAAGGTAAGCGTGTAATTGGTGTAAAGGCTCGTGATGTTGAAGGTGGAAAGCTGATCACAATTAGAGCAATTACAACAGTTATGTGCGCTGGCATCTGGAGTGATCAGTTACATAACTCCTTTGGGCTTAAGGCTGGCTATAACGTAACTATGAGTAAGGGTGTACATATTGTTCTGCCAAAGCGGGCAATCAACTCCAAAGAGGGTGTAATCCTTAAAACCTCAGTATCTGTGCTGTTTTTAATACCGTGGGCGAATAAGTGGATCGTGGGTACAACAGATACTCCATACACTGGCGATTGTGCTAAGCCCTTGGCTGAAAGATCCGATGTTGATTACATCCTTAATGAAGCTAATAAGATATTAAAACCAAAACTCAAAGCAAGTGAGATTATTGGTGTCTACGCCGGCCTTCGCCCTCTTGTTGCAAATAAAACTGATTCAGTTACAACCAAATTATCAAGGGAACACACGGTAGATCTCTCCGCTCCTGGGTTTGTAAGCATTGCTGGTGGTAAATACACAACCTACCGAGTCATGGGTAAGGATGTAATAGATGTTGCGGTCGCTAAGTCAAGCCGTAAAGTCCCAGAAAGTGTCACAGATAAATTACCTATTGTTGGCGCGGATGGATATTTTGCGTTAATGCAACAGGTTGATCGAATTGCTGGTACCAGTGGATTAAATGCAGATGTTGTCACTCACCTACTCAATAGATATGGCTCACTGATCAGTGATTTGCTAGAACTAATTGATGAAAATCCACAGCTTGCTAAGCCACTTACAAAAGATTTGCCATACCTAAAAGCTGAGATTTACTACGCAGCTAGCCATGAGGGTGCTAGAACTGTGGATGATGTAATCTCTCGTCGCACTCGATTAGCTTTTGAAGCACCTAATAGCGCAATAGAGTTTGCAAATGATGTGGCGACAATTATTGCTCCAGTTCTTGGTTGGAGTTTGAAGCAAAAGAAGGATTCAGTAAATGATTATATTGAGATAGCAGAGAATGAAATCAAATCAATCGAAGATGTACTTGCTGGCGCTTAATTCTTAACCTTTTTTTACCTAATATCCACCTATATGGTGGCAGGAATTTATCTACAACCTCTAATCCAACCTTGGCTTGGCCCCGTGACCTAATCGTTACCGCTTAACCCTCAATTGCCCCTAGCCAAGGTACTTGGCCAACCTATAGATTCTACGCCTGCTGTTGGATATGTGAAAGGAATACTTCTTATGGCTTTAGAGGCTAGAAATCTTACGCTTATTCGCAATGGCGAAGTTTTTCTAGAGGATATTTCTTTTACAGCTAAGCCTGGAATTACAGTTTTAGTTGGACCAACTCTAAGTGGTAAAACAACTTTGATGCGGGTCATAGCTGGATTAATAAAGCCAGATTCAGGAAGTGTCACAGTAAATGGTGTAGATGTAGGGCAGATATCTGTTAAAGACCGATCAGTATCCTTTGTCTATCAACAATTTATTAATTACCCATCACTTACTGTGTTCGACAATATTGCTTCACCCCTTCGAGTTTTAAAACCAAAAATTTCAAAAGAAGAAATTACAGAGCGTGTGCATGAAGTTGCAAAGATGCTTCGGATTACTGAGCTATTAGACCGTAAACCATCTGCGCTATCTGGTGGACAGCAACAACGAGTTGCAATTGCGCGCTCTCTTTCTCGCAGTAGTGATGTTGTACTCCTTGATGAGCCACTTGCAAACCTTGACTTTAAGCTACGCGAGCAGCTTCGTGATGAGCTACAACGGATTTTCTCTGATGCCAGCATGATGGTTATCTACTCAACTGCTGAGTCACTTGAAGTACTTGATATGGCATCACACACAATCGTTATGAATGAGGGACGTGTTCAACAGGATGGTCCAGCATTAGATATGTATGCAAAGCCGAAAAATATTCCAGTTGCCCAAGCAATGAGTGATCCGCCACTAAATCTTATTAGATCAACTACTTCAATTGGTGGCTCTGAGTCATTAAGTAATGCTTTAAAAGATAAGCACGGTGGCGTATTTACCGTGGGTGTTCGCCCACACAATATTGCCTTGAAATCACAAGGATCAGCTGATATTCCAGTTAGCGGCAAGGTGCGAATTGCTGAATACACTGGCAGCTCAACATATCTACATCTAGATCTTGGTGATTCCCAAGAACTAGTTCTCGAAGTTGAAGGTTCACAACGGTTTGATATTGGTAGCACAATGACTGTGTACCTAGATCGCAATGCTTTATTTGGCTTTGACTCCTCAAGCGGTAACACACTTTTTGCACCATCGGGGGTGAGGTAATGGCTGAGATTCGCTTAGAAAATATTGGCCACTCCTACGATCAGGGCGCAACCTTTGCACTTAATCCAATCTCATTGACCTGGAAAGATGGCGATGCCATCGCTCTTCTTGGGCCAAGTGGTTGTGGCAAAACAACCCTTCTTAATATTATTTCTGGATTACTAACACCATCTGTTGGTCGCGTTTATTTTGATGGTGTTGATGTGACTGATCTTGATACTGCAAAGCGCAATGTTGCCCAGGTTTTCCAATTTCCAGTTTTATATGACACGATGACAGTTCGTGAAAATCTTGCATTCCCATTAAAAAACCGTGGTTTAAGTAAAGATGTCACTGCAACACGGGTAGAGGAGGTTGCAGAGTTGCTGGGTATAACTAAGTATCTTGATACCCGCCCTCTTAAGCTCAGATCTGATTTACAGCAACTTGTCAGCCTTGGCCGTGGCTTAGTGCGGCGAGATGTGCCTGCGATTCTTTTTGATGAGCCGCTAACAGTTATTGACCAAAACTTTAAGTGGACACTGCGTGGTCGCCTAAAAGAGTTGCACAATTTAACTCGCTACTCACTCGTATATGTAACACATGATCAAACCGAAGCGCTGACATTTGCAGATAAGGTGGTTGTGCTAAATCAAGGAAATGTTGTGCAAACCGGTAGTGCAGCAGATCTGTTTTTAGCCCCAGAAGATGAGTTTGTTGGCTTCTTCATCGGCTCCCCCGGCATGAATTTCATCGACGGTTCGGTGAATAATGGCTCAGTTAATATTGGTTCAACAGTTATTGGCACCACATCCGGTGATAAACCGGTAGCAAATGGAAATGTTCGAATTGGAATTAGACCAGAATTTTTAGCAGTTTCATCTACCAGTTCAGGTGTGAACGTAAAGATCAGCCGCGTTGAGCACCGCGGTGGTTATAAATTAGTTCATGCCGATGGACCAAATGGAAATGTGATTGCAAAGGTTGATAGTAATTCCTCACTTGATGCTGGTAAAACTGTACAACTCACATTTCACCCTGAGCGTACCTATATTTATCGTGATTCCAAACTCTGTGGCAGCGTTAATGTGAAGGGGGCATAGAGGTGAAGACTCGTAATAATAAAGCTTGGTTCCTTGTCTTACCTGTAATTCTTGTTGTCGCATTTACTGCGCTTTTGCCACTGATGACAGTTGCTAACTATGCAATCCAGGATATTTTTAGCCCAGATAATCGTTTATTTGTTGGTATGAAATGGTTCTATGACATAACCAATGATCCACTTATTATTTCTGCATTTCAGCGTAGCTTCCAATTCTCAATTCAAGCCCTGCTAATTCAAATCCCACTTGGTATTGCAATCGCACGGATAATGCCAAAATCTGGATGGAAGGCATCTGCTGCATTAGTTGCAGTATCAATACCTTTAATTATTCCGTTTAACGTTATCGGTTCAACATGGTTAATTTTCTCCCGTAAAGATATTGGTCTGGGTGGGTATCTACTCAACAAATTATTTGACTTCGACTTTACCTCTGATCCAAAAGATGGCTGGGGTTTAATTTTGGCGGTAGATGTTTGGCACTGGACCCCACTTGTTACATTGCTTGTCTATGCTGGCTTACGTTCAATTCCACCTGCTTACTACCAAGCAGCTGCAATTGATGGTGCCTCACCATTTGCAGTATTTAGATATGTAGAGCTTCCAAAACTTCGTCGAGTATTGCTAATTGCACTTCTGCTGCGCTTTATGGATAGCTTTATGATCTACACCGAGCCGTTTGTTATTACCGGTGGCGGTCCAGGTGATGCCACAACTTTTGCAAGTATCCTGCTGACAAATATCGCAGTTGGTCAGTTCGACGTTGGTCGAGCAGGTGCGTATTCATTAATTTTCTTCATCATAATTCAGATTATGTCCTTCTTGTTCTATACCGTTCTTACTCTGCAAGATCGAGAAGAGGTGACCAAAACTAAATGAGTAAATCAGAGAGTTTAATTAAAGGTTCCTTCTCACCTCAGAAGAAGAAGAGATCTCTTCCTTGGTCAGGCTTGGTGTTTTGGTTAGTTATTGCAATTTGGATGGTTCCAGTTGCTTGGCTAATTCTGATGTCGGTACGACCGTCAGCCGATATTTTAGGTGCTTTTGAAATTATCCCTTCCCGCTTTACCTTTGATGGTTATCGAGATTTTTTTCTGAAAGAAATGTGGTACAAGGCTTATTTAAACTCTCTAACATACTCAACACTTAACACAATCTTCTCAGTTACTTTAGCCCTGCCAGCCGCGTATGCATTCTCAAGATTTAGCTTTGCTGGAGATAAGCATCTGTTCTTCTGGTTGCTTACCAACCGAATGGCACCAGCTGCTGTGTTCTTGCTTCCTTTCTATAACATGTATAACGCAGTGGGGCTATTTGATAAGACACTGGGTGTAGCAGTAGCTCATATGCTCTTTAACGTTCCACTTGCTGTCTGGATTCTAGAAGGCTTTATTTCTGGTATCCCAAGACAGGTAGATGAAACTGCAGCTATTGATGGTTACTCATTGCCTAGATTTTTCATCATGATCTTTTTACCAATGATCCGCTCTGGTATTGGTGTTACTGCCTTCTTCTGCTTCATGTTTAGTTGGGTAGAACTTCTTATTGCCCGCACAATTACCAGCACAGATGCAAAGCCAATTAGCGCTGCGATGACACGAACCGTCTCCTCCGCCGGTACTGACTGGACGCTGCTATCTACTGCTGGAGTTATGACAATTATTCCTGGTGTGCTGGCGATCTGGTTCGTTCGCAAGTACATCGCCAAGGGCTTTGCGTTAGGTCGTGTGTAATTATGTTTAAGTGGATGGTATGGACGCTACCAGTTGCAATTGTCTTCATCGCCGTAGTGCTTCTAATTGTCGGTATGACAATCTGGGGACATTATCGTCCACCAAAAGTTCGAAAAGGATTTTTAAGAATTACAACTGATCGTGGTGATCGGGTGTATATCTCCTACATATCATTCGCATTCTTTATGATCTGCTGGATCTCACTAGTTGAAGGCATGCTCTATGCCGGCACCGGAATAGGTGTAGCTCTAGTGGCAATCATTTTAAAATGGGGGTAGAAAGACAAAAATAGAATTACTACAAGAATACTTGTGGTGATAGTTAAATCCGCTCACTTGGGTGGCTTTAGAGGAAAGGAAATATAGTGATAGGGAAAAGAGCAAAGTTTGCCCTTATACCTGTACTGGTAGGCACTCTCGTGCTTTCAGCATGTAGTAGCAGCTCAGATTCCGCAGGAGACGCAGCGGAATTTGAAGCAGCGGCTACAAAATGGATAAATGAAGAGTTCCAGCCAAGTGCAATTTCAAAGGACGAGCAAACTGAAGAAATGAAGTGGCTTGTTAATGCATCGGCCCCATATCGTGGCCTTTCCATTAAGGTCGCCTCAGAAGGTTTAACAACCCATAAGTATGAGTCTGAGGTCCTAACCAAGGCGTTCAAAGAGATTACTGGAATTACAGTAACTCATGACATCATCGGTGAAGGTGACGTAGTTCAGAACATCCAGACTGAATACCAGACTGGAAAGCCAATCTACGACGGATACATCAATGACTCAGATCTAATTGGAACTCACTCACGTTCACAAGCAGTAATCCCACTAAGTGATTACATTGCTGGTGAAGGTAAGGATGTAACATCTCCATTCCTAGATCTTGATGATTTCATTGGTTTAAAATTCACAACTGGTCCTGATAAGAAGCTTTATCAATTGCCTGATCAACAGTTCGCAAACCTTTACTGGTTCCGCTACGACTGGTTCACAGATCCAGCAATCAAGACACAGTTCAAGAAGATTTACGGATATGACCTAGGTGTTCCAGTTAACTGGTCTGCTTACGAAGATATCGCTAAGTTCTTCTCAACTCAGGTAAATGGCAACGGCAAGATTGATGGAACCAAGGTCTATGGTCACATGGATTACGGCAAGAAAGATCCATCACTTGGCTGGCGCTTTACTGATGCATGGCTGTCAATGGCCGGTAACGGTGATGTGGGTCTTCCAAACGGTCTCCCAGTAGATGAATGGGGTATTCGTGTTGAAGACTGTAAGCCAGCTGGATCATCAGTTACACGCGGTGGAGATACCAATGGACCTGCCTCTGTTTACGCAATTCAGAAGTACATTGATTGGTTCAAGTACACACCACCTACCGCTCGCGGTATGGACTTCTCAGAGTCAGGTCCAGTTCCTGGACAAGGCTCAGTTGCGCAACAGATGTTCTGGTACACAGCATTCACCGCAGATCTTTCTAATCCAGAGATCTCACCAAAGGTTGTAAATGCTGATGGAACGCCTAAGTGGAAGATGGCTCCATCTCCACACGGTTCTTACTGGCAAGAGGGCATGAAACTCGGCTACCAAGACGTAGGTTCATGGACATTCTTCAAATCTGTATCAGCGGAAAATCGCGCTGCTGCATGGTTGTATGCACAGTTCATCACAAGCAAGACAGTTGACCTTAAGAAGTCAATCATTGGTTTGACATTCATTCGTGAATCCACAATCCAGGCTCAATACTTCACTGACAACGCTGCTAAGTACGGCGGCTTGATTGAGTTCTACCGCTCACCAGCACGCGTTCAGTGGTCTCCAACAGGAACTAACGTTCCAGATTATCCAAAGCTTGCTCAACTATGGTGGCAGAACATTGCACCAGCAGCTGCCGGTGAAAAGACCGCACAACAAGCAATGGATGCTCTCGCAAAAGCACAAGATGCTGTTCTTATACGTCTTGAAGCAGGTGGCGGACAAGGTGACTGCGGTGTGAAGATGAATCCAGAGAAGGACGCTAAGTACTGGTTAGACCAGCCAGGCGCTCCTTATCCTAAGTTAGCTAATGAGAAGCCAAAGCCAGAGACTGTCGATTATGACACTCTTGTAGCTTCATGGAAATAAATTAATTAACTAAGTAAAATACCAAATGGTTGGTCGACAAAAAAAGTCGGCCAACCATTTGTTTTGTAGTAGGTAAATAAAGTTATGAATTTAAACAATACCTTGGGTCATAGAAAGCATCGGCCATAAAGTCGTACGCATGCGTCGTGGTTGTTCAAGAACAGTTTCAACAGCAAATGCAACATCTGCTGCCTTGAATCGCGACGAATTTGTTGGAGACTAAATCATTTCTAAAACGGCCAGGATTTCTGACTCGTTGGAGTGATAGTAGTGAGTTTCGAATTCGACCGGTGGCACGTAGTCAAGTGACTCGTGAATTCGCCGGTTGTTAAACCAATCGACGTAGTTGAGTGTGGCCCATTCGACATGTTCGACGTTGCGCCACGGTCCGAATGATGAATCAATTCCGATAAGTCATTTCCGTTACGTGAGTAGATCGCCATCTCGAGTGCATCGATCGCAAGATCACTACGAAGTGATGTCGAAATCTGCCAGCCCACAATGAAGCGACTAAATACATCGATAATGAAAGCAACATTATAAAACTGACGGAGATGCTTGACACTTTAGGTGGCTAGAAACTAGGAATAGTCATGAAAGTTCAATCAATTGATCGTCAGATTAGACACCGCTTGGCAGTCCTTCGACATGCTGATGAGATTTCCATGAATGTGGCGGCAACCTGTCGCCACTATGGAATCACCCGCCAGACCTTTTATACCTGGGAAAAACGCTACAAGTTAGAGGGTGAAGCGGGATTACGTGAGCGCTCTAAAGCTCCCAAGTTCTCACCTCGCGCCACTAACTCTGAAGTGGTGGGCAAGGTTATCTACCTGCGGCAGAACTATCACTTCGGACCGCAGAAGATTACGATGTATTTAAAGCGCTACCACGATGTGACCATCAGCGACTCGGGTGTCTGGCGGATACTCAAGAAGTTTGAACTCAATCGCCTGCCTTCCTCACAACGTTATAAACGCCATGATCGCAAGTGGAAGCGTTATGAGAAGCAACTACCGGGACATCAGATTCAAATTGATGTGAAGTTTGTAGATGCCATACAGGGCTCTGGTAGGCGTAAAAAGTTCTATCAGTTCACCGCTATCGATGATTGCACTCGCCTGAGAGTGCTGCGCCTCTATCCCCACTGCAATATGAAAACTGCCATCCAGTTCTATGACTACACCGCATCGCGATTACCATTTAAGATTGAAAGAGTTCAAAGGCGATAACGGCTCTGAGTTCCAAACAGCATTTCATCTGCATCTGCTCGATCAAGGCATTAAACATCACTACATCCGCCCACGTACTCCAAGGCTCAATGGAAAAGTGGAACGCTCTCACCGCATTGATGCTGAAGAGTTCTATCGATTACTTGATGGCGTGATCATTGATGACACGCATCTATTTAATGACAAACTTCAAGAATGGGAGGATTACTACAACTACCATCGCCCTCATGGAGGACTCGGAGGACAGACCCCCTACGAGAGATTGAAAGAAAAATCCAACTCAACCAATCCAGACACCGTTGTTAAGGATGTCTGTCAGTTGCACAAACCCACCAAATTGGATATATCTAAGATCTCTATCCAAACCTTGGATGTAGATTAAAGCCTTGATTCGTGGAATCTTCCACTAGCTCGCCAAATCAAATCTCTACCTCTTTCAAGGACCGGCTTAAACTTCTCTTTCCAAATACTCGGCGATCTTCGTTAGGTAACTCTGTTCATCCATTTTCAAATGAGTTTG
>Ga0335396_10006743_pt1 | contig 11274 bp, 11 predicted proteins | sample FRY02_FD_205743 | JGI IMG/M metagenome (GOLD analysis project Ga0335396, IMG submission 205743) | Freshwater microbial communities from Lake Fryxell liftoff mats and glacier meltwater in Antarctica - FRY-02 (spades assembly) (version 2) | ecosystem: Environmental > Aquatic > Freshwater > Ice >... | reverse complement strand
AACGAAAACAATTCAGTGTTAGATTTATTTTTAGGTAGCGGAACAACAATGGTAGCATCTCACCAATTAAAACGCAAATGTTACGGTATGGAACTAGATCCAAAGTACTGCGATGTAATAGTAAACAGAATGCGAAAACTAGACCCTACATTGATAATTAAGTTGAACGGAGTAGTAACAACCGATTTATAACCGATGGCAAAAGCAATAATGAATGGCAATATTTCTGCAAAGGGCAAAGGGTTTGACGCTAATCCGCAGAACATAAACCGCAAAGGCGCGCCAAAAACCAAGCTACTCAAAGACGTGCTAACGGAGGATTTGCAGACTGAAAGCGGTGGTATAGATAAGCTAACTGCTATTATAAATAAACTCACTACGATGGCTGTAAAAGGCGACTTAAACGCTATAAAGGAAGTGCTTGACCGATACGCTGGCAAATCACAACCACCACCAACGGAGATAAAGCTAACCACTGAGAATATACCACCTCCAATATGGAAGGTAATAGATGGCGAAAAAGATTCTGATGAATGACAATACTAAAAGAATTTGAGCCGTTATTTAAGGGTGATTACATGGTATGCGATTTGTACGGTGGGCGTGGGCGCGGAGGGTCTTATCACTTAACAGCACATGCACTTTATGAGTTGCTATTCAATGAGCATCTTCGCGGCTTCTTTGTTCGTCAAATATCTTCAACAATTTACTCATCTATGTGGATGGACTTACGTGACCGAATGCAGGAGTACGCGGAGCAGGGTGGTGATATATCGCATATTCACATGAGCGACAACAAGAAGGGCGACAACATCATTGAGAACAAAAGAACGGGCGGCACGATAACGACAGCATCATTCCAAACGGGCAGCGGACAGCACACGGCAAAATTAAAGTCATTAGCCGGTGCATCGCATCTTTGGGTAGATGAACTAGAGGAGGTTGTTGCGTCCGATTATCTCAAACTAGAGGAGTCGTTTAGAAAAGAAGGTATTCAAATAAAGATTGTAAGGTCGTTCAATCCACCACCTAAAGAGCATTGGATTTGGAAGGACTACGACCTTATGCCATTAACTGAGGAGCAGTTGATTACGCAAATGGAGGTGTTAAGTCAAGAGGATGGAATACGTGATTTGGTTCAATCTAAGCGACATGCTGATGGTGTTCCGTTAGATAATATCTACATGTCTGCGAAATCAAACGGATACAGACACTTAGCTATTCAAGGTAATTACGGCATTAATAGGCGTAACCTATCAAAAGATGCTGTGGCTAAATACGAACTAAGAAAATTTAAGGACTTCGACTACTATTGTAGGACGTTTTTAGGCTTAATAACCTCAGGCAGTGAGCGCAGTGTGTTAAGTGGCGCAATCAAAATAAACAAAGATGAGTTTATTGAGGCGGAGGGTAATCTACTCTATACGCTTGACTTTGGCGACACTGCACCGAATGCGCTATGCCTAAACAAGATAAATGAAGACGATAAGAAGTGGTACGCAATGGAGATGCTTTACATTCCCGACAAGAATGAGCCGTTGTTAACCGCTATGGCTAGACTTAAAATATCAAAACAAATACCAATCATTCCCGATATAGCTGGAAGGCATCAAATAATTGAGTTACGAAAAGCGGGCTACAAAATAATTACTGTGAGTAAATCGCATGATGCAAATGTTAAAGCGATAAAAGAGTTACGGCAATATCAACTTTATTTTTGTGGTGAAAACCTTTGGCGTGAATACATCGGATGGAAATACTCTGAAAATAAAACGGGTGAAATACTTGAGGACGAAGTGCCAATGAAGGGTAATGACCACCTTATGGATGGAATTAAATATGGGGAAATTGGTAAAAGATTTGCAGTAAATGCGTTTAAGTTGAATATTTAACATATTTTTGTAAAAAATAATTTCTGCGATGGGATTCTTCAGCAACCTTTTTAATTTAAATCCAGCCATTGAGCAACCGCCTTTGAATGTTGGTTTTTATTCCAACATAGAGGGTCAACAAAAGGTACTTAAAGAAAACTACCTAGACTGGTATAAGTCAAATCCATTTGTTTTTACAGCCATTAATGAGCGTGCTAAGGCGGTCGCAAACGCTAAATTTTTTATCAGGACAAAGGATGGTGAATTAATCGAAAACGAGCTTACAAACAAGCTAAACAAGCCGAACACCTACCAAAATAAAAATGAATTTATCATTCAGTTGATGACCTTCAAAGGTATTTGGGGCACGGGCTACCTATACTTGAATAGATTGCGACCATCTGAAAAAGTGGATAATATAGAGATAGTCAATATTCCAACTAATCAAATTCTGTTTGGCGATAAGCTATTGTCAAGCGCTTCGCATGATTTCTTACTAGACATACTTAAGCGTAATAACTTAGACAACTTCGATATTAACTATTGCAGTGTAGACCAATCAATCAAAAAGCCACTAGACAAGAATAACTTATTACCGTTCTTTGATACACCAATCTTCACGAATCCTTACTATGCTGAGAGTCGATTAAAGTCACAACGATACATAGTAAGTAATATTCAGGCGGCACTTGAAAGCCAAAATACATTCCTTTCAACTCCTGGTGGCATGGGTATGATTATGCCCGACACGAAGGATGCTTCAGGAATTGGTATCGCGTTACTACCTGAGGAGAAAGATGAAGTAGAAAGGTTGTTACAAACTGAGTACGGTAGTTTAACGGGTCAAAAGAGCATCCGCATGTTGAACGCTCCGATTAAGTACCAATCAACTATGGTTGACGTGGCTAAGTTGAAGCTATCCGAAACGCTTATTCAAAACGCTTTGATTCTTTTTGGTGCATTTGGTTTACCTAAAGAGTTACTCACAGCCATGATGCAAGGGTCAACATTCGAGAACCAAAAGCAAGCGTATAAGAATTACATTCAAACAACGGCACAAATCGAGGTTGATAGCATTGCGAGTTCATTAAATTTGGCTTATCCTAGTCGCGAGGGCGAATTGATTGGTTCATTTGAACACATGCCACTCATGCAAGAGAATAAGAAAGAGGAATCCACCGTGAATAAAACTGATGCTGAGTGCTTGAAAGTAAAAAAAGAGGTTTACGATGATTGGTTATTGAAGGGAATGATTACCGAAGAAGAATATAAAAACTACTTTAATTTATAGATATGAACGCATTTATGAGAATGCTCCAAGAGCAAAGAGAAAAGCAATTCGGCAAAGTTATTGAAAAGACTGACGAGGATAAGCCAAGGGTTGCGCCACGTCCAAAAGCAAAAAAGAAGTAATGTACGCCATTAAGCAAATCCCCGATAAAAAGTTCACCTCAAAAATGGACTTAACTCGATTTATAAAGTCGAACATTGACGACATTGTACGCTTGAAACTTGCTGAGTACAAGAACAATGTAAATAAAGCTATTGATATTAATGCGCTTGAAAGTAACTTCACGCCATTGATTGAGGACATTAAAGGCGATGTAATCGAGGTTAAAGCGATTATCAACTCCACGAACATCATTGATTCACACTTAGACCTGCATACGTTCAAAACGTGGAATAAGTCAGTCACGGAGAATAAGTCAACTTACATGCTGCAAGAGCATCAAGGCAACTTCACGCATGTAATGAATCGCAAAGGTCTGAATACAAATGAGGTGATGAACTTCAATCAGTTCGGATTCAGTGACAAAGAATTTACAGCCAATCTCAGCACGTTTACATTATCTGAAAAGGATAACCCGTTTATGTTTAGGCAATACGCTGAGGGCAAAGTGATGAATCATAGTGTCGGAATGCTATACGTAATGGGCAAACTAGAGCTTGCGTATTACGATGAGGATTCAGAAAAAAACATGGCGTTCTTTGAGCGTTACAAGATGGAGGCTGTTAACCCTGATGTTGCTGATGAATACGGCTTCTTTTGGGTAGTTACTGAGGCAGTAAAGCGCGAAGGTAGCGCGGTTGTGTTTGGGTCAAATCCCATTACACCAACATTGTATGTAAAAAATTACGAGCCGCGAGAGCACTCGAATATAGATGAGCCGTTGAAAAACACTCAGCAAATTGAAATGAACAAATTTATTAAATCTTTAAATCTTTAAAAAATGGAAGATAATTTAACTCCAGAACAAATGGCTAAATCTATCAATGATAGACTAGACAAAACAGTATCTAAAGCAGACCTTGAGTCGCTTAGAACCGAAATCGCAACCCTTAATGAAAAGGGCTTGGTAACAAAAGAGGATTTCGACAAACTCGATGGCGACATGCAGAAGATGTCGGAAACCTTGAACAAGTTGACTGAAAACAAAGAAGTACACCGTACAACTTTACGTCAAGCAATCAAGGAACAAATTGACGCTAACAAAACTAAATCAAACGCTGAGAAGCAAATTGATATGGTGTTGAAGGTTGACAATTTATTCAACATTCAGGTGATTACGGGCGGCTCATTCGATGGTGATGAAGCAAACCTTGACGCTTTATTGTTGTCTGAAAGTGCTATTGAAACAGGTTTCGCGCCTGATTTACGCAGAGAATTGACGTTGCTCAATGAAATGCGTAACGCTACACCACTTCGCATTGGTGATGGCTTGAAATGGATTGAGCCGGAAGACCAAAACGGAGTGCCGTTGACTGTGAATGAAGCAAACTTGAAGCCTATTGGAACGGTAAAGTATGCCCGCAAATCAAAGGAAAGCGACAAAATCGCTATCTATTTCCAAATCGCTGAGGAGTTTTTGAATCGTGCTGACTTCTTAATGACAGAGGTTAACAACCATTTCAGAAGCTTACTTACTGAGGAATTGGAAGAGAAAGTGTTCACCGTTGCTGATGGTGTAATGTCTTACGCTACACCATTCGTTGTGCCTGTTGGTTACACGGTTGTTGAGGCAAACAGACTTGATGCCATCAATGCCGTAGCCACTTCAATGAAGTTGTTAAAGTACAAGCCATCGCACGTTGTGTTGAACTCGGCTGATGTATCAATGATGTTCGCAACAAAGGGCTTAGATGGGCATTACAGCTTGTCAAATGGTGACTCAATTCGTTTGATAAACAATGGTCAAACGTTGGTTATCGGAACAAATCAACTTCGAATCATTGAAGTTAATAGCGATTTGTTGGCTATTGGTTCGGTTGCTGTTATTGATTGGGCTAAATTGAAATTCGGCTTAGGTGTAGTTCGCTTGAAGTCTGACCCGTACACGAATATGCGTCAGAACATTTTGAACTTCTTGATGGAAGCTCCGTTTTGTGTTGCACGTCCTTCTAATTATCCGTATGCGGTTGTTTCAAGTCCATTTGAGACTATTATAACTGAGATAACTCCAACATAACATGGTAGGCACGGCAGATTTTACGGGTAAATGGTTGGTTGCTACAAACAATTTCACTCAATTGACACCCTATATTACGCGATATGAATTGGTAACGATTCATGAATTATTTGGAAAAGAACTTGGTGACTTGTTCGTTCTTGATGAGGATGCTGCGATATGGGATGACTTAAAGTTGATTGGGTTTGGCTTAAAATCGCTGCTTACTGGTATTATCTACGTGCAATATGTTAGAGATTTACCGTATCGCGTTACTAACATGGGGGTCGTGTATCAGATTGATGAAAATTCCAATCAGGTCATGACTGCCCTTGTTCTTAGACAACGCTACAACGAGTGTGTAAAAGATTGGAATGAAATGGGTAAGTACTTAGGTTCAAATTTCGATGCGTATAAAGGCATAACGAAACAAATCATGATTGACTAATGACGAGAACTTTTGAGATAGTGAAGCAAATTGTCGAGGACATGGATTGGAATTTACCTATCCGTGAAATCGTTGGAAACAGATTATTCATGTGCAAAACATTGCACTTGAAGGCTGGTTCAGGAGTTTTAGACCCTCAAAATAATCAGTATTTAGTCACCAATGTATTGAACAACGAGTATATAGACGTTTTAGGCACAACAGGAGCGTTTCAAGGCTTGTATGTCACGGTAACAGAACTCCCGTATTTTCTGCAAGGAAAATGGATTAGCGCTAATAACGAATATCTATTGATGGATAGCGATACCTCAAGCAAAACGCCATTAATTTGGTTAGTGAGAGGGTACGAAGAGAAATTCAATAGCAAGTCAAATTCGGTTAAAATGGAGGTTGAGCCAGTGATTTACTTTCTTGACCAAGCCAACTTCAATGAGTGGACGAATGAAGACCACGATAAGGAGGCGGTGAATCCGATGTACAATCTAGCGCAGTACTTTGTTGATACGGTGAAAAAAAGCGGACAATTCGTTGATTTGGATGGATGGAAAATTAAAGACGAACCTAAATTTGGTGTTGAATTACATAACAACAGCAAAGACAAGGGTAACGCTAAGAGGATTCTATCCGATGATTTGAGTGGCGTAGGTTTGAGAATACCTTTAAAATTCTTAGGCAATTGTAAAGTTTGTTAAATTTTTAAATACTAAAAATATGAGTAATATCGTAGGCTGCGGGTGCGCAGGTGATACACAGAACACGGGCTATTTAAGCCAAAAATTGTTCAATATTAAGACAAGTATGTTTATTGTCCCTTTATTGTCCGCTGCGGGCGTAAGGAATGGTCTAGATTTGTCTGTAGCTGATTTGGGTGTTGAGTTGCTTGCAAAAGTAAATCACATTGACCCGACACAGCGATTCTATCCTATCCATGACATTAAGAATTTCGTACCTGCACAAGAGGACGACCAATTCGCGACAACGAATGGAGGGGAAAACTTCAAATTAAGACCAGGCATTAAGTCTGAGTTGTGGGAATTGTGGGGCGCAAGTGCTCAATTCTACGGGAAAATTTCAGGATTTTGTCAGGATTTCGGTATTATCGAGATTGACAATTGCGGAAATGTTCGCGGGTTCAAGGACAGCGCAACGGCAACAATGTTGTTTCCTCGATTGGTTAATACTCAATCTTGGTCAGCTAAGTACATGGATATGGACGATGCAAACGTTGCCCGAATCATGGTTTCTTTGGAGTTCAAAAGAGGCGACAATCATGCTAAATTATGGTTAGTGCCATCTTTGAGTTTTGGTGTGAATAACCCACTTGAGCTTAAAGGCTTGGTTGATGTTATTGTTACGGCTGACCCATTGACTGACACGACTATTCAATTGAATGTTGTTGGTACGTTTGGAACTGCATTGACGTTGATTCCAATTGCGGGCTTAATCGCTGCAAATGCGACAATCTTAAATACTACAACGGGCTTACCTGTTGCGGTGGTTTCTTTGGTTGCCGACCCAGTTATTGTTGGGCAGTATATTGCAACAACGGCTACTCAAACAGCTGGTGACTTGCTTAGAATCTCTGTATTCAAGGCATCTACGGGTGTATTGACTCAGGGCTTTGAAGGTAAAGTTTCTGGAATTGTTGCTTTGTAACATGCTAGTCGTAGCAGGTAAAAGGTTTAACATAGAGTGGTTAGCGAGTATTCCGCTATCTAGGGCTTTGTTCGTGTGTTCAGATACACCAACAATAGTCGTAACAGATGCTTGGAATAAAGCGAATGGAATTACACCGCAACCGCCAAAAGATAAACTAAAAACAAAGTAAAGTTAGGGGGTGGGCAAATGTTCACCCCTTTTTATTATGGCAATAGGAAACACGAAATATCACCAAATGTTAAGAAGGGCATCACTGCTGAGCGAATCGCTTGCATGGTTCGACTTCTTCACTTCCAATAACAGATTGATGATAATAACAATGATTCAAAGAAAACAGTTATTTGAGCAAGGTGTTGATAAATTCGGTAATGTAATTGGTGAGTATAGTTACGCTACTGAAGTTATAAGTAGGGGTGAAAAGCAGCAAGGTGACCATTACACGTTAGAGGATTCAGGCGAGTTTTATCGGTCAATGTTCGTTGTGGTTTACAATGACTTATTTGAGATAAACGCCAACGCGAAAAAAGATGATGATAATTTATTCGACTTATATGGCACGGGTATAATCGGATTGACAAAAGAAAACATGGATATTTTAGTACAGAAAATTAGATATAGCTATTTGACCTATGCAAAAAGAATACTACTCGGAACTTAATGAAATAACGCTGTTCAATTTTGAGCAATGTCTATCAGGGCAATATCAATTTATGCGAGTATCTCCAACAAAGAAATGGAGCAAAAAAGACGTTATGGCATTTAACGAATTGTATGAAAAGTATATTCAGAAATACCACAAAAAAGATTTAGACAATAAAATAAATACATTAAAGTCAATCATTCAATTACAATGCGCATTCATTGACACGATGGATGACTATTATTTAACTCAGGTTCAGATAAAACAATCACAACTTGACAAGGCTCCTGAAGATGAAAGCAAGCCACAAACAACAACCATAAGCACATTGGTAACACTTAGTAAATGGATGGGCTTTAGACTTGACAGCAAGGTAATAACAGTAGATGAGTACTATACAATAATAGCGAATTATGAGCGAGAAAATAAGAAAAAGTGACATTTTTGAAGGCAACCCCTTTCTTGATGTAAAGAATACCATTGATTCATCGCTTAAGTCCATTGCGATGTACGATATTGAGCTTAAAAAACTCTCGAAAAGTTACAAAGAAATATCCATTAATGCCACGTCAACAAGCACTGATTTGGCTAAACTTGTTGAGATAGAGAAGAAGTCAAACGCAACTTCTAAAGAATCTGAGCGCATTAAAAAAACACAATTGCAACTTGAAAAGCAGTTGGAAACAGCGCGACTTGGCGAGATACGATTGAATCAGGCGCGAGAAAAATCTATCGACAGCTACAACGCGAAATTAGATAAAGAAAACAAGTCACGTGCAGCACAACAAGCACGCGATGAGAAGGCATTGATTCGCCAAAAGAAACTTGATGCGGATAAAAACAACGCTTACAAGCAGCTAACAAGCAATACACAACGACTTAAAGACGAATCTAAAAAACTCGGTGCTGAGTTGTTGAACCTTGAAAGGTCTGGAAGAAAAAACACTAAGGCTTACAAAGATTTATCTAGTCAATACCGTGACGTTACACGTGCAGCGCAGCAAGGTGATACACAACTTAAAAAACTCGATGCCACAGTAGGAGATAACCAAAGAAAAGTCGGTAATTATCAAAACGCTTTAAGGGGCTTAAACAGCACGCTCGGCACGCTTGGTATTGCTTTTGGTGCTGGATTCATAGCACGCGAAACGTTGGGCGTTCTCGTTGATTTCGATGAGGGATTAGCTGATATTCAAAAGACAACGGGGCTTACCAAAGTCGAGGTTCGTGGCTTAATGGATGAACTATTAGAACTTGACACGCGAACAAGCGTAGGCGCTTTACAAGAACTAACAACCGCGGCTGGTAGATTAGGAATAGAAGGTAAGGCAAATATCCTTGACTTCGTTCAATCTGCTGATATGGTATTCGTTGCATTGGGTGATGACTTAGGTGGCACGGCTGATGAGATTGCGACAAGTTTAGGGCGTATTGCTTCGGCTTTTGGTGACGAAAGAGAACTTGGAATCGGTAAGGCGTTGCTCAAAACTGGCTCGATTATGAACGAGTTGAGCGCAAATAGTAAAGCTACTGCGGGCGAAATATTGGATTTCACAAATAGAATGGCGGGTGTTGCGTCTGTTTCGGGCATTGCACAAGAAGAAATACAAGCATTAGGAGCGTTGTTTGCATCTTCTGGACAGAGTATCGAGGTTGCATCAACGACATTAAATAAATTACTTCCTGAGCTTGCTGCAAATCAAGAGCATTACGCAGATGTTGCAGGCTTGACCGTTGACCAATTTAGATTGATGTTAGCGGAGAATCCAATCGAAGCGTTAAAATCAGTCGCCATTGGTGCGCAGTCAAGTGAATCGGGCTTACTTGGATTGGTGGAAACGCTCGGTGATTTCGGAGTTGAGAGCGCACGAGCAGCGTCAATAGTTGGTGTATTAGCTACTAAAACCGATGAATGGGGAGTTTTGCAGGGTATCGCAGCGGATGCAAGCAGAGAATTGACGAGCGTAACGGATGAGTTTAATGTAAAAAACAACACGCTTGGGGCATCGCTTGAAAAGTTGACAAAGGAATTGCAAAAAGTTATTCTTGGTATTGATGAATCGGGCAGGGTAACGGGTGTATTTGGCAGTATTTTACAATTCTTAATATCCAACTTAGGCACTATTGTAGGTGTATTAGGCAAGGTTGTCATTGCTTATGCAGCGTATAAAGCAGTTCAATTATCGTTGTTAGTAGTCGAAAAGGCGAGAGGGTTTAGTTTCGTGGCGTTGGGTAAAAGCATGATGGCGCAAATTCCAATGACTAAGGCATATTCAGCGGCTCAAAAAAACCTCGCTACTCAAGCAACTGCAAGCGGTGAGGCGGTGAAAAGTTCTGGTCGAGCCATGAGTGCAATACCGTGGATGATTATTTTAACAGCTGGTATCGAAGTGGCTAAAATGTTCTATGATATTGCCAGCGGAGCAAAGGCGGCACGTGAAAGGTCTGTGGCATTTGATATTTATAAGCAGAAATCAGAAACACAAGCAGCGGGTCGGGTATCTGCAAGGGCGGCTGAGTTGGCAGATGAAATGCAAGCCCTCGAGAGAAAATTCAAGTTAGATATTGCAGCATCTAAAAACGCTCAGGAAACAGCGAGAATAGAAACACAATTACTTAAAGATAAAGAGAGTGCACTAAAAAGAATCGAAGGTCAAGTAAAGAATGACATTAAACTTGCGAATGAAAAAAAGGCAATTCTCATAAAACAACAAGCGGCATTAAATAAAGTTACCAAAGCTGGCGTAAATGATGATGCGACAGCTAGTATTTTAAGTGGTGCTGGATTAAATCCTGGTGATTTTAGCAGAGATAACACCAACACAAGGTCGGGTGAAGCGATTGGAAGTAGTTTTAGCACCATTGAATTAGATAAACAACTGCTTAAAACTGATGCATCAATATCTGGCATAAATGATAGGCTTACCAAGTATAATGAGGAATTAAAAGCGATGTCCACACTTAGTCTAGATGCCACCGTTGAAGTAGAGGTAAATTCAATCGCTATTGAGGACAACACGGACAAAATCACAGCATCAATTCCAAAGATTAGGGAGCGTAATGTAGCGTTCAAGGAAACGGGCTTGTATTTGTCAAGGCAGGTTGATTTGTTGAGAGAAATAGCGAAGTTAGAAGAGCAAAGCGCTATTAAGGTTAAAGAATCTGAACTAGAAGATTTGTTGATGTCAAATGACACATCTATTGCTCAGG
>Ga0335396_10006737_pt1 | contig 11281 bp, 8 predicted proteins | sample FRY02_FD_205743 | JGI IMG/M metagenome (GOLD analysis project Ga0335396, IMG submission 205743) | Freshwater microbial communities from Lake Fryxell liftoff mats and glacier meltwater in Antarctica - FRY-02 (spades assembly) (version 2) | ecosystem: Environmental > Aquatic > Freshwater > Ice >... | reverse complement strand
CCCGTCGAGCGCAAGAATAGACAATTGAGTACGTCTGATTGTCGCACACCACTGTGAGCTGTCAACTGCGTTGCTTACTGCCTCGCAATGGTCCAGGGCTTATCATCTCACAGGAAATAGGATTTCCGGTGCCATGAATAGGATTTCCGGTGCCATGCACTTGAACTGTGCTTGCGTCAACATTCGCAACAGAGGTCATGCCAACATTGCCCTCGGAGAGGTTCGCTGGCCGCGCACGGAGTGAACCATCATGAGAGTCTGAAACTAGATTCCCATGATCGGACGAATCAACACGTATGTTGCCACAGTCAAAAGCGGGATGCCAATCAGATTCAGCCACAGTCCCTGAACTGCCATTTGCCGCACGGGGATTCTACCGGTACTGAAAACGATTCCGTTAGGTGGCGTGCCAACCGGTAGCATGAAGCTGCAACTGCAGGCGAGTGTTGCCGGCACAAACAACATGCGTGGGTCCATGTCCAGCGGCGCGGCCAAAGCCAACACGGTCGGGATGATCGCGTTGACGGTCGCGACGTTGCTCGTGAGTTCTGTGAGCATGGTCAGTGTCAGACACAGAATCGCGATCACCAGCCAGCCCGGCACTTCGCTGAGCGGTGCCTGCATGGTCGCTCCCAGCCATTTGTCCAGTGCGGTCGCCTTGAATCCGGACGCCAATGCGAACCCTCCGCCAAACAACAGAATCATATCCCATGGCAGCCGATGCGCCGTTTTCCAGTCCATTAATGGAATGCTGCGTTGATGTGTGTCACGAGTTCCGGATGGCAAAAAGAACAGCAGCGATGCCATGGCAATCGCAATCGTTGCATCAGAGATGAAACGTTTTCCTGCGAAAATCTGAGCAGCCTCAGGCGCTGTGCCAAGTTGCATAGAAATCCATGATATCGCCTGAACATAGTATTGATACCATCCGGAAAACAGCTCTACTGATCCAAACTTCAATGGTTCACGCGTGACCCATAACACGGCGGTCATGCTGAATAATACAAGCATCCGGAATTCCGGCTTAGACATTTGGCCAAGCGAATTCAATCGCTGCCGGAGCCCTGCAGCAAGTTCATGATCACTGGATGATCCCGCCGGGAGTTTTCTGACAAGCGTGTACCAAACAACTGCGAAGTAGACCATCGAAATCGGCACACAGGCCAGAAACCACTGCGAAAAATAGATCTCCGGCGCGTCGGGAAGTTGATTGCGATAGATCCCGACGGCCGCACTGTTTGTTGGTGTTCCCACAAGCGTCGCCATTCCACCTAACGATGACGCATATCCCAGCATGAGCAGCAATGGCACCGCCAATGCCGTAGAACGACGAATGGTTGCTTTGCCGTCGGTTCCCTCACCGCAAGTGGCATTATCAACAGCACTATCTCCGTCATCCAGAATCTTCAGCATCGCAAGGCCAATGGGCAGCATCAGCATGGTACAAGCCGTGTTGCTGATCCACATCGACAGCCCAAATGAGGCCGCGCCGAATCCAAAGACCATTCGTCGAGGACTAACACCCACGACTGATACGATATTCAGTGCGATCCTGCGATGCAGATTCCAGCGTTCGATCCCTAGTGCCAAAATCATCCCGCCGATATACAGGAACAACACATCTTCGACAAAGGCTTTGCTCGTGTCTTCCGCCGTCTGAATTCCAAAGAGTGGAAACAGTGCGAGCGGAAGCAGGCTGGTTGCTGCTAACGGCACCGCTTGAGTCACCCACAATCCTGCCATGAAAACGGCGACTGATACCAACCGATGCGCGGCGGGTGTCATGCCAGCGGGAGTTGGCAGAAGAAGCAGCAACAACGAAAACGCCAGCAGCATGGGAAATACCCATGCGGCACATTGCGATTCAGACGAAATTTCGTCCGGCTGTTCACTGCCGCTCACTCACCGCCACCTTCTGGCCGAGGCCCTCGACGACGTCCGCGACGGCGCGAGCGACGAAGCCGACCTTCGCCCTGCGGAGTTGCTGGATCTGCCGAGGAATCAACGCCTTCGGACGTTGCATCGTGCGGTAAAACGACCTCGTGGTTATTGTCCGAGTTCGGCATTTTGCTACGGACGTCTTCGGCAGAGTTTGAAACGTTGCGACTCTCAGAAGGAGTCGCCGGTCCGTTGGAATCATTCGGCCGCCGATTGCCGCGTTGATTTCGATTCGCCGAATTTTTTACCTGACGTTCGTTTCGCGGTGGGCGTTCGTTTCGCGGTGGGCGTTCGTTTCGCGGTGGGCGTTCGTTACGCGGTGGGCGTTCGTTACGCGGTGGGCGTTCGTTGCCAGGCGGGCGATCAGAACTTGGAGCCCTGTTCGACTCGGGCGATCTTGACGAGTCAGAATTTCTTGACGTGTCAGAATTGCCTTGTGACGCCGGCCCTTGAGTCCTTTCTGCTGACCTTTCGGATTGTGCTGACCGCTGACCTTGCGACGGTCTTTGAGTTTCGCCTGAGCGATCCCCATCGTTCGAGCCACCGCGACCACGTTGTCGTCCGCGAGATCGTCTCTGTTCACCACCACGATTTTCTGGCGCGTCGGTGGGCCGGTCGTGAGGTGTCTCTGGTGAGAATTCATCAGCGGCATCATCGTTGGAAGCGGATTCATCTCCAGCATCCGCGCCTACGCCTTCACCAAAATCAGGTTCACTCACAACTGCGGTGTCGTCGTAAAGTTTGCGTCGATTGGCGAATCTTGCAGGCGGTGGTGGCTTGATGGGAACATGCGGGACGTAGGGAACTTCATCAACATCCTCTTCTTCAATTTCGTCGGCTGGATCGAGAGCAGTGATGAATCGACTGACATCCGGCGAAACCGTTTTAGGCCGTTCCAAGGGGCGCATAAACTTGGGAGGATCGCTGCACATGCAAGTACGGGACGTGGCTGATCCTGGAGCCTGCACAGTTCGCCCGCAGGCGTCGCAATGAAACTGCCGCAGGACTCGAGTGTCGTAATGTAAAGACGGCCCCTTCATCAATTCGCCCGTAGTACGATTATGGAAATGGATTTGTATGAATTAAATCAGCCGAAAAGCGTTCGTTTCGAAGTTGTGCTATTCAAAATCCTGAGCGATGCATTTGTGGCAAAGCAAGGAAATTATCATAATCCTACGCGTCAGCGAGGAATTCCTCCGCACGCACCAGAATTTCAAAACTCAATCCCTCACTTTCGGGTTGCGAAAATTGAAAACGCGCAACTTCAAAAATCGGTAGCTGCGGGTGAATGTGTAAAAAACTGCGAGCGTGGCCGCGAGTGTAACGCATCATCCTGCAGAACGGCAGTGACTTGACGGTTGTTTTTGGACTCTCGGATTAGTTGCAGAAGGGTGAATTCGCATCAAAATGTGACGAAGGGAGGGCGAGGCTCCTGCCGAGATTCAACTTTCAATTCGCTCCGATCGAAATCCGTTACTGCACTCGTCGCAGAATCGCGACCGGAGAACGATTGACGCGGGAGGGGCATCGATTCACACTACGATGCGTTGTCTCGGTGATTTCAAAGTTTTCGTTGGAACGATCAAAATGAAGTGCTCCGCCTGTCAGACCGAAATTCCGAACTATTCGACGGTTTGCCCAAAGTGCGGCGACGATCCTCAGGCGAATCCGTACCAGGCACCGAACGCTGCAACGGCCGCAAAGGCACAAGATAACAATGAAGGCGATGCCACCGGCGGCATTATTCCTTACAAAAACCCAAAGGCTTTGATCGCTTACTACCTTGGCATCTTCAGCGGATTTCCGATCATCGGATTCTTTCTGGCGATCCCAGCTTTAGTGCTGGGAATCATGGGGCTGCGTGACCGCAACAGAAATCCTGTGATCAAAGGCAGTATTCATGCGGGTATCGGAATCGGCTGTGGTGCGTTCTTTATGCTGTTATGGGGAGCGGCGATTGTACTTATCATTTACGGAATGTTTACCAACGGGCGTGGATTCTGATTGATGTCCAGTCCTTTCAACTCCCGCGGCACGTTCAATTTTGATCGCATCAAAGAAGACACGGATATCAGCCACGTCGAATACCACGACACGTTGCCATCGACAAATCTGACGGCAGTCGAATTGCTTGGCCCGTTGCTCGACAACACTCCTGCCCTGGTGTTGGCATCCAATCAATCTGCGGGACGTGGCCGAAAAGGCAATGCATGGTGGTCGTCTGGCGGAGCGTTGACGTTCTCCTGGGTTGTCGATGCGGCATCATTGCCCGTCGCCGCAGAACGTCGCCCAATGGTTTCACTCGCCGCAGGCCTGGCCGTGCGCGATGCCTTAACAGAACTGCTGCCGACTTGTCCGTTTGTCCTGAAGTGGCCGAACGATGTGCTGATTGGCGATCGAAAAATCTGTGGCATTCTGGTGGAACAACACTCCGTCGATCAGCGGCAAGGCGTGATCATTGGCATCGGAGTGAACGTCAACAATTCTCTGCGCGAGGCACCGTCCGAAATTTCGCAGCGCGCGACTTCGCTGTACGACATTGAGGGGCATTCTTTTGATTTGAACGCCGTACTCATCACAATCCTGAATCGACTGAGTTTTCGCATCAAGCAACTCACCACGCAACCACGCCTCGCGCTGGCCGAAACAAATCGCCACAACGTCCTGACCGGCCGCATCGTGACTCTGCAGGTTGGCGATGCGATGATCACCGGCGTCTGTGTCGGTGTTGACGATGAAGGCCAGCTTGTGCTGCAATCCGAACGGCAGCTACATCGATGCGCAAGTGGCATCGTCGTGAAGTGGGAATAGCGGATTCTAGTATCGAGCCAGATCCGATGCGGTTTCCAAGCCCAACTCCTGCACGAGTTCCTGAGCCTTTGTCACCATCATTTTCAGTTCGCTTTGCAGAGCCAAAAACTGCCAGCCTTCACTGATACGGTGTTTGACTTCAGGCACTGACATGCAGTGAATCCCGACTGGCGTTCCCGTCTTTTTGCCAGCCGCCAGGATGCGTTGCAGCATGGCCTCAAATTCTTCGGGTGTCGGTTCTGTCCCGTCAGGTTTCTTCATCTGCCAGAACAAATCGTTTGGCCCGACAAAGATCGCGTCAACTCCGGGAAGACTATAAATTGCTTCGGCATTCTCAACACCTTCTGGCGATTCGGTCTGCAGAATCACGAGTATCTCGTCGTTGGCTCGACGATAATATTCCCCGGTACCGGTTTGAAAGTTCTGCGCGGGAATGCTGCCACCGATGGAACGATTTCCCTGAGGCGGATACTTAGCCGCAGCGATAGCGACTTTTGCCTGCTCGACAGTATTTACCATTGGCACCACCACGCCCCATGCACCACCGTCCAGGACTCGCTTGATCAAATCATGATCGCCGCGCGGAACGCGCGCGAGCGGAACACACCCAGCGTCGGCAATCACGGCAAACATGAGCGACGCCATCTGCCAGTCGATGGGAGAATGTTCCAGATCGACCGTCAACCATGGGAATCCCGTTTTGGCCATGAGTCTGGCGGTAAAGACATCACCAAACGACAACCAGGTTCCAACTTGTGGTTCGCCAGCGGCAAGTGCGGTTTTGACGGGATTTGTTTTCATATTCAACCTTGAAGATCGTTTAGTAATGAATCGCACGAGGAGTGTTAAGTCGCATCCCTCGCTGACGCTTCGGGTTGTGATAGTTCCGTTTCTTTTCAGCGCAGTTCATCGCCAGGAATTTCGAATCACGCAATTTCAAAAGTTGCCACCAGGCGATGAAGTCTCATTTGCACAGTATGGAAACGCAAGTGACGTAAATCCGCAGGAATATGCCAATAGAATCAGACATTTGGTCGTGGTCGCCGGGACGATGAGTATGGCTGTATTAACAATGGTGCTATCCACGCGGCCAGCCAGGATTGATTACTGTGAGATTTGTGACGTATTCCTCGATTTTCGCAATGAAAACTCAGCGACTCGAATGCAATCGGAGACCGTGCAATTAAGATGCGCGGCCTTCACTACACATTCTTTCACGGCCCACAGAACTATGGACTCATCCCGCGGCGACCTTGCAATTTTGGCAGGGTCTGGAAACCCAGTGTTTGCGAAATGCATTGCTGATGCACTTGGGGAAAAACTGGTGCCGTGTGAGGCTCAGATCTTTAGTGAAGGCAACGTCTTCGTTCGCATCCTTGAAAACGTGCGAGGTCGTGACACGTTCGTTATTCAAGGCGTGCATCGGCCGGTCAACGACAATTTCGTGGAACTGCTGTTCTGGATTGACGCTCTGAAACGCGCCAGTGCTTCGCAGATTACGGCCGTGATTCCATACTTCAGCTACGCGAAAGGCGACAAGAAAGACGAGCCGCGTGTTTCCATTCGAGCTCGCGTGTGTGCGGATGCGATCGAAGCGGCTGGTGCTGACCGTGTCTTAACCATGGATCTGCACAGCCCGCAGATTCAGGGATTCTTCAGCGTCCCGGTCGATCATCTGTACGCTCGATCTGTCATTTGCGATCACATCAAAACGTTAAACATCCCGAACCTTGTCATCTGCAGCCCCGACGTCGGTTTCGCCAAGTCTGCGTCGGCCTTCGCCAATCTGCTTGGCGTTCCAGTCGTCATCGGAAACAAACAACGTAAGGACCACTCGGAGCGGGCTCAAGTGCTGGAAGTCATTGGCGACGTCGAAGGCTGCAACGTCTTGATGGTCGATGACTTCACGATCACCGGCGGATCGCTCGACAGCATGGCAGAAGTTCTGAAATCGCGCGGCGCGAAGGATATTTATGCCGCGGTTTCGCACGGTGTGTTTTCACAGGGTGCCGTGGCAAGAATCGAAGCCAGTTGTATCAAACGGTTGTACATCACCGATACGATCGAGCCAGAATTGGAATCGCACGGCCCCAAAATTGAATGTATCTCCGTCGCGCCGTTGTTCGCTCAAGCCATTCGTTCGATTCATGATCGTACCAGCGTGAGCATGCTGTTTCCGGATGTGAAAGCGCTGTAATGACGACCAAACTTTCGCCAATGATGGAACGCTACATGGAGGTGAAGCGGGAAAATCCCGGCACCATGTTGCTGTTTCGAATGGGAGATTTTTACGAGCTGTTCCATGAGGACGCTCAGAACGCAGCCAAGGTGCTCGGGCTGACACTGACCAGTCGCGACAAAACGTCGGAGAACCCGACTCCGATGGCTGGATTTCCGTATCATCAACTCGATGTGTATCTACAGAAATTGATCCACGCCGGATTTCGTGCGGCGATCTGCGATCAGGTAGAAGATCCCAAGAAGGCGAAAGGACTCGTTCGCCGTGAAGTCACTCGCGTCGTCACGCCCGGCACACTCACCGACGATCAATTGCTCGATCCACGGCAGAGCAATTTCCTCGCCTGCATTGCTCCTTCAAAAACCAGTATTGGATTGGCATGGCTGGAATTATCCACCGGCAGATTTCTACTGACCGAACTGGAACCATCGCAGCTTCAGGACGAACTCGCTCGCATCAGCCCGGCCGAATGTCTGATCCCCGAAAGTGCCGCTCAGGACGGCAATCTTCAGATGCGTCGGGCCGAACAGCAGCCGATGGTGTTCACAACGCGGCCCGACTGGTGCTTCGCTCGTGAAGAAGCCAAACGGCTGTTAAACGAACACTTCGGCACGAAAACGCTGGAAGGTTTCGACATCGAAGACTCGCCCGCAGTCACGGCTGCAGGGGCTCTGCTGGATTACGTCCGCGAAACACAACGCACGGCCTTGACGCATATTGTGCGGCTGGAAGCATGGCGTCGCAGCCGACACATGATCATTGACGAAGCGACTCGCCGCAGTCTGGAACTGGCTCAGACCCTGCGCGACGGTCGCCGCGATTTCACGTTGCTGGGAGTCATGGACGAAACCTGCACGCCAATGGGATCGCGTCTGCTGGCCGAATGGTTGTCGAGTCCGCTGACGGACCTGGAACAAATCACTCAGCGACAGGATGCAATTGAAGAACTCGTCAATCAATTGTCTCTGCGAGATGACGTTCGCGAGCTGCTGAAAGAAGTCTATGACCTGCAACGTCTGACGTCTCGTATTGCCACCGGCCGCTGCAGTCCACGCGATCTGGTTTGTCTCGCGGCAACATTGGGGCAACTGCCTCGATTGCGCGCCAAACTGGCCGCACGAAAATCCAGGCGACTTCAGACACTGGAAGAGCGAATTGAACTGTGTCCCGAAGCGCACGCGGCAATCATTGATGCCGTCATTGATGAGCCGCCGCACAATATCTCCGACGGTGGCGTGATTCGTCCGGGCTACAATGTGGAACTGGATGAGTTTCGTGATCTGATGCGAGGCGGCCGTCAGTGGATGGCGGCGTACCAGCAAAAAGAAATCGAACGCACGGGTATTTCGAATCTGAAAATCGGCTTCAATAAAGTCTTCGGGTATTATCTGGAAGTTACGGCTTCGCACAGCGCCAAAGTGCCTGCCGAATATATTCGTAAGCAGACGCTGAAAAATCAGGAACGCTACATCACGCCGGAACTCAAGGAGTACGAAGAGAAAGTTCTGCGAGCTGAAGACCGAGCCAAAGCTCTGGAGCAGGAACTCTTCGCATCGCTTCGAGAATACGTCGCCACCTTCGTTCCTTTGCTGCTGCGAACGGCCGATGCGATGGCAGAAATCGATGTCCTGGCTGCGTTGGGAACTCTGGCCGCCAACGCTGGTTATTGTCGACCGCTGCTCACGGCCGAACCGATTATGGACATTCGTGACGGCCGGCATCCGGTGCTCGATCGACTCTTGCCATCTGGTCAATTTGTTCCGAACGACGTGCGACTGGGTTTGAAGGACACTGACGACGATCAACGGGCGATCGGTCGCGTGCAAATTATTACCGGTCCAAACATGGCTGGAAAAAGTACTTACATCCGACAGGCCGCGCTGATCACGATTATGGCGCAGATGGGTTCGTTTGTTCCCGCAAAAGAAGCATTGATCGGAATCGCCGACCGCGTGTTTGCCCGCGTCGGTGCCAGCGACGAACTCGCGCGCGGCCAAAGTACGTTCATGGTGGAAATGACTGAGACCGCTCGGATTTTAAATTCCGCCACAGAACGAAGTGTTGTGATCCTGGACGAAATCGGACGCGGCACAAGCACCTACGACGGCATTTCATTGGCATGGGCGATCACCGAACATCTGCACGACGAAATCCAGTGCCGCACGATGTTCGCGACGCACTATCACGAACTTACCGATCTGACAACGACACTCAAGCACGCCGCAAATTGGAACGTCGCCGTGCAGGAAAGCAACGACGATGTCATCTTCCTGCACCGCATCGTCGAAGGTGCCGCGGGCCGAAGCTACGGAATCCACGTAGCCAAAATCGCTGGCGTTCCCCGCCACGTGACCGATCGAGCGACCACAATTCTTGCGACGCTTGAAGAAGACCACGTCACCCCGGAAGGCCGTCCGAAGGTTCCTGAACGTGAAACGACGAATCAACGTCGCCGCCAAAAATCGCTCTTCGATTTTCCGGAAGATCCTGTACTGGACGAAATTCGAAAACTTGAAGTCGATAGCTTATCACCCATTCAGGCGCTGCAGGAACTTTACAGGCTCAGAAAGCAACTAACGGATCGCAAGTGATTCGGTTCCAACGATGCTTGTGAAAAAGTTGCGATTGACCATGCCAATAAATTCAATATCTTCAACACCTGCCGCACAGCATCATTAACAGGACTTTTGACATTACGGCTTTTGCTTTTCAGTGGACGAGGCTAATGAATGTGTTTTCTGAATCAAAGCCTGCAGCAGAGCCAATGATTTTCCGGCCCGAATGGCAGATGTCGCAACATCCACACCGGCTTTCAAATCCGCGACTTTTCCGCTGACGAACAAAGCTGCCGCCGTGTTCGCGACAACCATATCCGATGCTGCTCCGGGAACTCCTTTCAGTACATTCAAAATGACGTCCGCGCTTTGTGCGGATGATGCGACACGCAGACTTGCGACGTCGCATTCCGGCAGCCCAAAATCAGCGGCCGTCCATTCTTGACGACCCACGGAATCAGTCGTCACATCAAAGACGGTCGTTGTTCCCCATAAAGACACTTCGTCCAATTCATTGTTGCCACAGACTACAAACGCACGTTCAATCGCTAGCTTCGCCAGGGCCGTGGCCAGCAATTCCGCACGTTCGTTTGAATTCGCTCCCAACACTTGAAATTCAGCGGCAGCAGGATTGGTCAACGGCCCCAGCAGATTGAAGATTGTCGGAAAGCCAAGTTGTCTCCGCACAGGAGCCGCAGACTTCATCGCACCATGAATCAGAGGTGCGAAACAAAACGCGATACCCAAATCGTCGAGGCATCGCCCCGCAGCTTCGGCAGTCAGAGCGATGTTGACTCCCAGGGCCTCCAGAACATCAGCCGACCCGCTGGAACTGGAAACACTGCGATTGCCGTGCTTGGCGACAGCAATGTCGCACGACGCAGCCACCAACGCAGCGGCCGTACTGATATTGAACGTGTGCAACCGATCGCCCCCAGTGCCACACGTATCCAGGAGAGGTCGCCGCGCACTGGAAATTGCCGCTGCTCGCTGACGCATCGCCGTTGCGGCACCGACCAATTCCGATGCGACTGAACCCTTGGCCGCCATCGCTGTCAAAAACGCGGCGATATCAACAGGATCGCACTGCCCGTCCATGATGGCACCAATCGCGTCACGGCAGACAGAATCACTTAAATCGTGTCGCTGTAGCAATGCATCAAGGGCCGGTTTCAGAGTATCATGCATAAACTGACTTTGTCAGATAAGGATTCGTGGTCGAAGTGATTCCATAGCGGGCAGTCTATAGCGGATTTCAAAAAGATGACAAACAACGCACCGTTTTCTGAACTGGAAATTGAAGGGACCGCATCACCGTGTTCATATTTGCCAGGACAAACGGCAAGGATGATTTACCGAATCGCATACGATCTGCCAGAAACGCGATACGAGCAATTGCTTTCTCGCGGTTGGCGACGTTTTGGGAGAACCCTTTTTCGCCCCGTCTGCGCTGAGTGTCACGAATGCCGAAGTTTGCGAGTCTGCATTCCTGAATTCACCCCGAACAAAAACCAAAGACGTTGTATGACACGCAACGCAGGGATTGAGCTGATAGTTCAAGCGCCAACGATCAGCGACGAACATATTTCACTCTACAATCGCTATCACCTGGACATGCATCACCGTCGCCAATGGCCACATCGGGTCATCACTCAGGAACAGTACGAGGAATCATTCCTGGAAGGCCATTTTTCGTTTTCCCGCGAGTTTCAGTATCGCGATCAAGGACGTTTAGTGG
>Ga0335396_10006732_pt1 | contig 11291 bp, 8 predicted proteins | sample FRY02_FD_205743 | JGI IMG/M metagenome (GOLD analysis project Ga0335396, IMG submission 205743) | Freshwater microbial communities from Lake Fryxell liftoff mats and glacier meltwater in Antarctica - FRY-02 (spades assembly) (version 2) | ecosystem: Environmental > Aquatic > Freshwater > Ice >... | reverse complement strand
ATTAAAATGGAATGAAATCTCTACTTATTTATACAAACCAATTATTGGGGGAAGACTACTGGGAGGTCCTTTCGCGGCTTTTTGGTTTGTAACATGTTTGTTCTTAACACAGCAATTAATGAATTTCCGTCCAAACACTATATATCAACAAACTAAAATATTTTCAATCTAGGACTCATCCATTATTAAAATCATCTAAAATAACTATCTTTGCCCTTTGAAAAATTGATATGTCTGATACTCGTTATAACTTAAGAGGCGTTTCTGCCGGAAAAGAAGATGTGCACAACGCTATAAAAAATGTGGACAAAGGTTTATTTCCCCAAGCATTTTGCAAAATTGTTCCAGATACTTTAACTGGAGATGAAAACTATTGTATTGTTATGCACGCAGATGGTGCTGGTACAAAGTCTTCTTTGGCTTATATGTACTGGAAAAAAACAGGTGATTTATCTGTTTGGAAAGGAATAGCACAAGATGCATTAATCATGAATATTGATGATCTATTGTGTGTTGGGGCAACTGATAATATTTTGCTTTCTTCAACAATAGGAAGAAATAAAAATTTAGTTCCAGGTGAAGTAATTTCTGAAATTATTAATGGTACAGAAGATTTATTAACGGACTTAAGAAATCAAGGAATAGGTATCAGCTCAACTGGGGGAGAAACTGCAGATGTTGGTGATTTAGTAAGAACGATTATTGTTGACTCTACTGTTGTTTGTAGAATGAAACGTTCTGACGTTATTTCAAATCACACCATTAAACCAGGAAATGTAATTGTAGGTTTAGCTTCATTTGGTCAAGCTACTTATGAAAAGGAATACAATGGCGGAATGGGTAGTAATGGTTTAACTTCTGCTCGTCATGATGTGTTTTCGAAAGAATTAGCAACTGAATTTCCTGAAAGTTTTGATGCAAGTGTTCCTTCTGATTTAGTTTATTCTGGTTCAAAAAAGTTAACTGATGAAGTAGAAGGTTCTCCAATAAATGCTGGGAAATTAGTGCTTTCTCCAACAAGAACATACGGACCAGTTATTAAAAAGATATTAGACAAACATCGCAAAGATATTGCAGGAATGGTTCATTGCAGTGGTGGAGCGCAAACAAAAGTGTTGCATTTTGTAAATGATGTTCATGTAATAAAAGATAATTTATTTCCAATTCCTCCTTTGTTTAAATTAATTCAAGAAGAGTCTAAAACAGATTGGAAAGAGATGTATAAAGTATTCAACATGGGACACAGAATGGAAATTTATGTACCTGAAGAAATTGCAAATTCAATCATAGAAATTTCTAAATCTTTTAACATCGATGCGCAAATAGTTGGAAGAGTTGAAGCACACGAAGGAAAAAAATTGACGATTACTTCTGAGTACGGAGTTTTTGAATATTAATCTTTAGAAAGAAGATTTTTGGACATTAGATAATAGACTGATTAAAATATTTAAATGGATAGAAAGAAGTTAAGACTAAAATATAGTCTAATGTCTAACTTCTAAAAATCTAAAATCTAAGACAATGGAAGATTTACTTAAAAAATTAGAAGCAATTAATTACCGTTTTATTGAAGTGGGAACTTTAATTGTGGATCCAGACATTATTTCTGACATGGATCGATATGTAAAATTAAGTAAAGAATACCGTGAATTAGAAGAAGTTGTAGCCGTTTACAAAGCCTACAAAAACATTTACGATAACCTTAAAAGTTCGAGGGAATTATTAGCGAACGAAACAGACGCTGAAATGCGTGAAATGGCAAAAATGGAGATTGATGAGTTAGAACATCAACGACCAGTTGTTGAGGAAGAAATTAAAATGCTATTGATTCCAAAAGATCCAGAAGACGATAAAAATGCTATTATGGAACTTCGTGCAGGAACGGGTGGAGATGAAGCATGTATTTTTGTTGAAGACATTTTTAGAATGTACACCATGTTCTTCAAAGAAATGGGCTGGAAATATGAAGTTTTAAACTCTTCAGAAGGAACTACAAAAGGATACAAAGAGATTTCTATGAACATTGAAGGTTTAGGCCTTTACGGAATGTTGAAATTTGAATCAGGTGTTCACCGAGTTCAGCGAGTTCCTGAAACAGAGTCTCAAGGTCGTGTTCACACTTCTGCTATTACAGTAGCTGTTTTACCTGAGGCAGAAGAAGTAGATTTTCAGCTTGACATGAATGATGTTCGAAAAGACACCTTTCGTGCATCTGGAGCTGGTGGACAGCACATTAACAAAACAGAGTCGGCTATTCGTTTAACACATATTCCTACTGGAGTTGTTGTTGAATGTCAAGATGGTCGTTCTCAGCATAAAAATTTAGCACAAGCTATTTCTGTATTGCGTTCACGATTGTATCAAGCTGAATTGGATAGATTACATGAAATAAGAGCAGCGCATCGTAAAACATTGGTTTCAACAGGTGACCGTTCTGCTAAAATTAGAACTTACAATTACCCTCAAGGTAGAATTACCGACCATAGAATTGGAAAAACAATTTACAATCTTTCTGCATTTATGAATGGCGATATTCAAGATATGATCGACTCATTGAAGATGGCTGAGAATGCTGAGAAAATGAAAAACGAAGGAGCGATTTAATTGTTAATGATGAATGCTTGATGTTTAATGAGAATAGAATCAAGACTTTAAGACTCAAGACCGTTACGCTAAAAGACACTAGACCACTACGTTTATAGACTTAAGCAATAATGTTGAATGATTAATTAAAGCTTTTATACACTTCTAATATTTCAGATTTATATTCATTTCCGAAAGTTGCTAATACCCATATCTGAAAAATTGTTTTCTCTGATGGGCTAATCCATTTTAGCGATTTCTTTAATTCTTTTCTAAATAGTGACTTGTCAAAACTCACTTTTTTTAAAATATTTTTACTCAGTTCTAACATAATAATTTCATTTGTTGTTCACTAAACTAATGAATTTAAAATGAAAACATTTGATAGGAAGTGTTAAAAAAGTATAATTAGATAAGGTAAATACAAAAGAGTAGATGTTCAGAAGCAAAGTAAAACAAACACATGCAGAACTTCGAAAGTACGGAATATGTTCCTTTAATATTTCGATATGTAAGAAAAAAATAATTAATAAAAAACATATTTTAAAAACAATAAAATATGTTTTTATACATAGATTTGCCGCGCATTAGAAGTGATTAAATTAGAAGGCGCCAAAATTAATAACTTAGCCGGGGTTTACTTTTCCACGAAATCAAAAAAGATTTAAAATAACTCAAAATGAAAAAATTAATATATTCAATAATATTAACTGGTTTTGCGCAACAAATTGTTGCGCAAAACTTTTATTTAGTTCCGCATATTAGAATTAAAGCAGATGTTAATAGAAATAATTATGATTATGCAGATGATTTTTATTTTAAAATTTCATCGCCAAATGTATCATTTGAAGGATTGAGCCCTCTCTTATTAGGAGCGAACATAGAATACAAACGTAAAAAAAGTATTTACGGTATTGGCTTGATAGTTGGAGATCAAGCAAATAGTGAAATTAATATTGAGTTTACTCAATACGATGCTAATGCACATTATACAAACTATTTAGGAAAAATTAGATATGAAAATTATGCTGGGTGGAATATTTATGCTAAAGTTCCATTAATTTTTAAGACACAATTGTTTAGCATAAATGCTAAACAAGATCCAACAAAGTCAATAATGACTTGTAACCTTAACACAGGATTAAATTTACAATTTTTAAAAGTCAAAAATCAACCAACGATGATTAATCCCATGAGTTATGGAAAAACGCATACAGATTTTGGAGATTATATTGAAATTGTAGGATACGCAAGTCACCTTAATAGGTCATTTAACATGTCAATGAATTTAGGGTTAGACTTTGATTTTTATATTAAAGGTAAAAGATCAATTGTGGCTCAATTGTATTTCGAACAAGGTTTTAGAAAAATAACACAGACTCCAATGATATTCTATTTAAATGATCAAAATTGGGGAGGATTTAGTTCTATTAGCAGAGGTAGTGCCCTAAATTTTAAATTAGCGTTTCCAATTGAGATTTTGAAAAAATTCACTAACAATTCACTTTAAATTAATTATTATAACTGATTTTGTGCAGCAATTTACTGCACAAAACTTTTATTTGAAATTTTTCTAAAAACATACATCAAATCACTTTTTTGCAACCTTTAAATAAAGTTTTAAACTAACATGTTCGCGTTTAAAACTTTTAAACTTTTGAATCAAATGCATGTTCTACTCGGTTAATTTTGTTTGATTAAACAAAGTCGATTATGTATAAGTACCTCATTATAATTTTTGTCTGTCTTGGAAACCTTTCTTTTGGGCAATCTTCTGAGAAATATAACAGTAAATATGCTTCATTTTATAGAGCTGAAGAACTTTACCAAAAACAACAATTTGGAGCTGCACGAAAAGAATACAGGGACTTCATTATCACTTTCAATCAACAATCTGATCCTTTGTTTCAAAAAGCGATGTACTATGAAGCGTTGTCCGCGTTAGAATTATTCAATAATGATGCGGTTTCATTGATGGAGAATTTTAATAGAAATTATCCTGAAAGTATTTATAAGCAAGGAATTTACTTTAAATTGGGACAGTATTTTTATCAAAAAAAAGACTTCCCGAAAGCAATTACATGGTTCAATTTACTTCAAAATGCTGATGTTGAGGCAGAAAATAAAGGTGAATACTTTTTTAAATTAGGGCATTCTTACTTTTTAACAGAACAATATCCAGCTGCAAAAAAAACATTGTATGAGATAAAAGATGATAGTACACAGTACGGTGTACCTTCTTTGTATTACTTCTCTCATATTGCATATCAAGAAAAATCGTACCAAGTTGCATTAGAAGGATTTTTAAAATTAAAATCATCTGAACAATTTGGGAAATTAGCACCGTATTATATCGTTCAAATTTATCATTCACAAGGTAGATACGAAGATGTAATTGATTTCTATCCAGCTGCTATCGATACAAATAACCTTGTAAATCAAAAAGATATAGATCATATTGTTGGTGATGCTTATTATAAATTGAACAAATTTGATGAAGCGATTCCATTCCTAAGTGCGTACAATAAAAAAACACATACAACAAGAAAAGAAGATTATGAATTAGGGTATGCCTATTACAAAGCGGGTAGTTTTAATGAAGCAGTTAAAGCGTTTGATAAGTTATTACAGATTAAAGATTCAATTTGTCAAATGGCTTATTACCATATTGGAGAAGCATATACCACTCAAGGTAATTTATCAGCTGCAAGAAGGGCATTTCAAGGAGCTTCCAAAATAGATATGGATGCAGTAGTGAAAGAAGATGCTCTTTATCGCTATGCTGTTTTATCTTATCAATTAGATATGAATCCGTTTGATGAATCAATAGAAGCTTTTCAGTTTTATTTGAGTCATTACCCAAATTCGAAAAGAATAGATGATGTAACGCATTATTTAGTAGATGTTTATACACGAACGAACAATTATGATAAAGCACTAAGTTCTTTAGATAAATTACAAAACAAATCGACCAAATTAAAAGCTGCTTACCAAATTGTAGCTTTTAATAAAGGGGTTGAATTATTTCAAAAAGTAAGGTATAATGAAGCAATTATAGCCTTTAATTTAGTGCCTAAATACCCAGTTGATGCCGTATTAATAGGTAAAGCAAAGTTTTGGTCTTCAGATGCTTATTATCGTTTAAAAAAATATCCTGAAGCAATAAAAGGGTACCGTGAATTTATTAATTTGCCCGCTCTATCTGCGCCAGCAATGAAAAGTGATGCTTATTACAACATTGGTTATGCTTATTATGAAAACCACGATACTTTATTAGGAATTGAAGCATTTAGAATCTATACGCAACAACTTCATTTGCCGAATAAAAAGAAGGTTGCTGATGCGTGTATGCGTGTAGCTGACGGTTGTTACTCTACTCGTCAAAATGAAACGGCTATAAAATTTTATAAAGAAGTCTTAACTATCAACAATGGTTACGAAGATCAAGCTTTGTTTTATTTAGCTAAAACGTATGGTTTTATAGATGATATCAATCAAAAAATAGTGTATTTACAACAATTAGTAAATGATTATCAGAAGTCTAAATACAGTTTAACATCAATTGAAGAACTTGCAACTACTTTTAAAAGTTTAGAAGATTATCCAAAAGCTGAACAATATTATAATACAATTATCAATGACTACCCTACAAGTAACCTTGTGAAAATGGCACGTATAGAGTTAGCTGATATTCACTTTAAACAAAAAGCTTATGCTCAGTCTGAATTAGCTTATTTAGCAATTTTGTCTGAATTTGGAGGTGATGATCGTGAAGTTTGCGAAGTAGCAGCTAAAGGATTGATTAATATTTACCGTGCTCAGGGAGTTCCTGAAAAAGCGGTTCAAGTTGGAGAGAAATACCCTTGTGCTGGATTAACAAAAGGACAAGAAGAAGAGATTTTCTTTACACCAGCTAAAAATGCTTACAGTGATACACTAAAACCTTTAGCTGAAACAATTTCTCTTTTTGATAAATATTTAGATAGATACCCTAAAGGAGTTTATGCAACTGAGGCGAAAAATTACAAAGCTGATTGTTTGTTTAAAATGAATCAAATTGAAGATGCAATTTCTATTTATAGAGAAATGTTAGAAGGAAAAAACAATCGTTTTACGGAAGCAGCTGCATTAAGAGTTTCTAAATTTTTATTTAACAATGACCAACAGGAAGAAGCAATTCCTTATTATTTAAAATTAGAGCAAGTAAGTGCAGATCCTTCTGTTATCTACAATTCTCGCTTAAATTTAATGCGTAGTTATTTCTTAACAGAACAATGGGCTGAAGCTGCTAATTATGCACAGATAATGCTGAATGAAAGTCAAATTAATACAACTTTAAAATTAGAGGCTGAATATGCAAATGGAATTTCTAATTATCGTGTTAAGAATTACGATGTAGCTAGAAAATCTTTAGAATGGTTGATTAAAAATACGACTACCGCAACTGGTTCTGAAGCAAAATACTTAATTGCTGAAATGTTATTTGATCAAAAATTATACGATCAATCAGATTTAGAAGTAAAAGTATTGATTAAAATGAAGCCTAGCTATAACTTTTGGGTAGCAAAAGGATTGATGCTGCAAACAAAAATTCTAATTGTTAAAGAAGATTTATTTCAAGCTGAAGAGATCTTAAATTCAATTATTGAACATTATCCAAATGATACCGACGGAGTTCTAGATCAAGCGAATAAGGCATTAGATGCTTTATTAAAAATTAAAAATGTTGAGAAAGTAATTGAGCCAGATACAATTCCAGTAATTGAATTAAATGATATTGAAGATGATGAAGAATAATATACTAGCACTTTTTACTTTGGTGTTTGCGTTACCTATGTTGGCTCAAACTGAAAGTACAACAATTAGTTATACGGGTAGTCGGCAAGTTGAAAAAGCATACCGTTTAACAGAGCATCCGAGAATTATTGATACGGTTTTGTCTTTACCTGCAACAGAATATCCGCTTTTATTATTGCAATACAAAGCACCAATAAAATTAGATAGCATTCAACCTGCTGTTGTAAAAATTGATCCAAAATTACAACAATTGTATCATTCTTACTTAAAAGCTGGAATTGGAAATAACATTATGCCTTTGGGTGAATATTATTTTAACGGAACGCGTTCCCGAAAATACAATTATGGTGTTCATCTGAATCATTTAAGTTCATCGGGTTCAATAAAAGGTTACGCCCCTGCACAATTTGATCGCAATTCAGGGAAATTATTCGGTGCTATTAATGAACGTAATTATACACTTTTAGGTGATGTTTTATATACGAACAGAGGATTTAATTATTACGGAATACAAGACGAAACAATTAGTCGAGATAGTATTTCTCAACGTTTCAGTAACATCGAAACAAATTTTTTATTCTCTTCACACAAAAGTGACAGTGCACAATTAAATTATTCGATTGGATTAACCTATTCAAACTTTTTATCTAAAAAACCAACGATAGATTCTTTGGCAAAGTGGAGAGCGCAAGAAAATTATGTGGCTTTAAATGCTTTAACAAGTTATAAATTAGGAAAAGAAATTTTTTCAGCTGCCTTAGACGTGAAGTATAACGACTACCGTTATGGATTAGCAGATAGTAGTATTTCAATAATTGATTCTGGAATTGTATTGAATAATACTATTATCAGTTTAAAGCCAAGCATTACAACTTTCGCAAAAAACAATCGTTTCAAAGCGCAGATTGGGGTTGATTTAACACTTGATATGGCTGCTGAAAATCAATTTTCAATCTTTCCTTTAGCTGAAGTAAAATATTCATTATTTAATGACTTATTTATTCCTTACTTAGGAGCAAAAGGAGGAGTGCAGCAAAATCGTTTTAAAACATTAGCACAAACGAATGAATTTGTTTTACCTAATCTATCAATGAGAAATGAAAATACAGCTATAGATTTATATTTTGGTATTAAAGGAACCTTGTCTAAACGCATTGGCTTTAATGTAAATGCAAGTTTTGCGCATGTTAAAAACAAAGCATTATTTGTTACAGACACTCTTTATTCTATGGGTAATCAATTCAATGTAATTTTCGATACTATGAATGTTACAACAATTGAAGGATCAATTTCTTATCAGTTAAACGAAAAGATTAAAGTTGATGGTATTGGTCGCTACTATTCTTACCAATTACAAAATAATTCTTACGCATGGAATCTACCTCAATTTCAAATCATAACAAGAGGAAGCTACAACTTATTTGATAAGTTTTTAGTGAATTTAGATTTGAATTTTGAAGGAGGAAGAAAAGGATTAGTTTATTCGAAAGAAGAAAATACTACGGAAGAAAACAATCAATTTGCAAAAACTTTAGGCTTTGTTGCTGATGTCAATTTGGGATTAGAATACCGATATAATAAGCGTGTTTCTGCATTTTTACAATGTAACAATTTAGCTTCTCAACGATACAATAGATGGTACAATACTCCTGTTCAAGGATTTCAAGTAATGGGGGGAGTAACTTTTAGATTTTAGAGAATGAATGCTATTATAAAAATTAGTCCTTTAGGTTTTCCATGGGAAACACGAGATCCATTTATTTTTTGTGCTCACCATCGTGATGAATTTCCAAAAGGAAATGAAGAGATGGGTCCTGCAGAACTTTTAGATGGAAGAAATATCGGAAATGATTTTGTAATCAAAGATGGATGGAGAATGTATCATGGGTCTAAAATTCCAGGATTCCCATATCACCCTCACAGAGGATTTGAAACAGTAACAATAGCTAAAGAAGGTTTTATAGACCATACAGATTCAATGGGTGCTTCGGGACGATTTGGAGCAGGAGATGTGCAATGGATGACTGCCGGAAAAGGAGTACTACATTCTGAAATGTTTCCTTTGATTAATCAAGAAGAAGAGAATCCTACTGAATTATTTCAAATTTGGTTGAACCTTCCAAAAGTGAGTAAATTTGTGAATCCACACTTTAAAATGTTGTGGAAAGAAGTAATTCCTGTAGTTGAAATCAAGGATGAAAACAATCGAAAGACTCAAATTGATGTCATTTCAGGATCATTTTCAACTACAAAAGCACCTTCACCAACTCCAGATTCGTGGGCTTCTAAGTCAGAAAATGACGTTGCTATCTGGACAATAAAAATGGAAGCAGGAGCAACAATTGAAATCCCTAAAGCCTCTTCAGAAGTAAACAGAACACTCTATTTTTATAAAGGAAAAGGATTAGAAATGAATGGAGAGATAATCCCTTCTTATCATTCAATTCAATTTCATCCAACTGAAGCATTGATTGTAAAAGCAGGTGAAGAAGCGTGTTACTTATTGTTGTTACAAGGAAAGCCTATCAGCGAGCCTGTTGTGCAGCATGGTCCGTTTGTTATGAATACAGCTCAAGAAATTCAAGATGCTTTTCAAGAATACCGCGAAACGCAATTTGGCGGATGGCCTTGGTCTCAACAAGAACAGGTGCATGATAGAAATATTGGTCGTTTTGCAAAACATGCCGATGGTAGTGAAGAAATGATGTAATATTCCAAAATCATTAAGAAAAATTCAATGAGAATAAAGACATTTTTTAGTCGTCTTAATGAAAAGATAAAATTCTATAACGAGAGTTTAGTAAATGGGTTACAGCTTTTTTTTAAAGCGCATGAGTTTATTTTAACCAAAAAATTCAAACGCTACTTATTAATATCTGGGTTTTTCTTTTTGATGCTTTTTACAATTAGTATTAAATGGCTGTTAAGCTTTATCGGTTCTGTCGAACTACCTTTAATTGATTGGGCAATACCTAAAGTAAAATCTTTTTTCAACTTCAATGATGGAGAATTAAGGCAAGGATTACAAGCTGTTTTCTGGATTTTTAAAAAAACAATTAATTCAAATAAAGACGCTATTTTTCTCTTTATTTTTATGGTTATTGGAACACCTTATTTTTCTTTTATCAGTTCTAAAACAGAAGAAATCCTAACTGGTACAATTCATCCATTTAAATTCAAGGTATTTTTAAAAGAAATCAAACGAGGTTTAAATATCTCTATTCGAAATACCTTAAAACAATTGTTATTTATTGTGCTTATTACCTCTATTTCTTTTATTCCATTTATGGATATTATTACTCCTCTTGCAACTTTTATCGTTCAGGCGTATTATAACGGAATTTTGATTACCGATTATTCTCTTGAACGAAATGAGTATACAATTAAGGACAGCGAAGGCTATTACAAGCAAAATAAATCTTCTATGTTTGCAATTGGACTTGGTTTCATGTTTTTGTTGCTAATTCCTGTTGTAGGTTGGTTTTTAGCACCAACTTATGCGTTGGTTGCTTCATCATTTTATTTTTTCAAAAAATAAATTTTTTTAATATGTTGGGCATAAAATGCCTTTCCATAAAGTACGCCCTTAATTGCTTAATGTTGAAAAAATAATTATATATTTATCTTACTATTAGCATGTTACGGGTGGGTGATATGTTTTTCTTTCAAATAAAATGCCTTTACACACAGAACATCCTAAATCCTAATGGTCAAAAGAAACAATTCCAAAAGCTCGGAATCAAGTTCTAGCTATACCTAGCTCATCAAAATAATTTTACTCCAAAAAATGGGTCAAGTTAAAAAGTTGGGGACTATTAACTTCTCTTATATTTTTCCGATACTTTTTTTAGCTGAAAAAAGTATCCAAAAACAGCTTTTTCAATTTTACAAGGAACTTTTTACGTTCGTTT
>Ga0335396_10006724_pt1 | contig 11299 bp, 10 predicted proteins | sample FRY02_FD_205743 | JGI IMG/M metagenome (GOLD analysis project Ga0335396, IMG submission 205743) | Freshwater microbial communities from Lake Fryxell liftoff mats and glacier meltwater in Antarctica - FRY-02 (spades assembly) (version 2) | ecosystem: Environmental > Aquatic > Freshwater > Ice >... | reverse complement strand
CATAATTATAAACAAAATATAATTTATTATTACATACAAAAGGAGCCCAATTTTTTTCAATTGGATTGTGTTTCATATTTTCAATTTGTAAAAAAATTGGTTTCCATTCATCAAACAATGTTATTCCAATACATCTTGATTGATTAGGATATGGTGAATACGTAATAAAAATTACATATACATTATTATTAAATATAAATATGCGTGGGTCTTCGCCTTCTATATTAAAAGTATTTTCTAATAAGTTTATATTATCGCTTCTTGAAAAATACAAATAATCTTTATTATTTTTATTAATTCTTTCACAATTATATTTAACATTATTAAAATAACACTCCGCATTAAACATACAATAATCTACATTATGTTTTCCAGATATATTGTCTGTATATTTTGTATATATATCTTGTGTATAATTGTTTAAAAATGATTTAGGATTATATTGTTCTTTTGTCTCGCATCCAATCCCGTGTTCAATAATTAGATTACTATAATGTACTCCTTCATATATTTCAAAAACATTAAATATTGATAATGCACGTTCTGTGTAACCACCAATACTTCCAAATATTTTATCGTATGGATCAAGGTTACACCAAGGATATATTTCATCTACAAGTTTTTCTAACCACGAACATAACTTTTCATAAATTTTAACAGGATAAATATTGGTTTGCCATAAACTTAGAGGTTTTGATTCTAACTCTTTGATAGAATAGTTTTTTACAAAATGTTTATTATAACTATTTATAAGAAAGTCTAAATTGCGTGTTTCTGGAAACATTAATGTATTCCATTCTCCATTTTTAATTATTAAATTATTTGCATTATATAAATATATTGTACTTTTATCTAAATTGTTATATAAAAAATGATGTTTCATATCATACTGTGAAAACCCAATCATATCTTTATTTATATATAACTTATTCCAATATACGTGTAAATATACGCTTGTTTCCATATATCCTCGTTTTTGCAAAAAAGGGTTATATTTTTCTAATTGATATTCTAAAATATTGTTACAATTTTTTATTTTTGGATATATTTCATTGACACCAAAAAATGTAAAATAAAAGTTATCTTCCCTAAAATAATATTTTTTATGATAAACGCAAAACATTTCTAATTTTAATATTGAATTATCATATAATATTTTAAATTTGTTACACAATAACTTTACCTTATTCAACGAAACTTTATTTTGAATAAATGAAAAATCATGTTCATTCATATAACATATATCAATATCCCAATCATAATTTATAACAGAACCTGTTATAAGAGTAATTCTGTCTGTATAAGGTTTTATATTGTTTTCACACAATTCTAAAGTATTTTTGTCGCATTCAAAAACGTATATTTTTGCGTTAGGGAAAGTTTTATAAAATTGAATACTTTTATGGCAATCTTTTGTACCTATATCAATAATAATATACTCTTTATTCTTATCAAGTATATAATTGCAAATTTCATCATTCATATTTTATATTTTATATTTTTATCAAAAATATTGTTTATATAATAAAAAAATGACGCCTTTCATATATTATAATATTATGGATAATAAAATTGATTATAGTAAAAAATGGGATAAAGACGAAGACTTTAAATTAATAAAATATATAGAAGAAAATAAATCATACATAGAAATATCTATTGAACTTAATAAAAGTATTGGTAGTATTAGTTCAAGAGTATTAGATAAAATTATATTTCCAGAGTATAATGGTAAAAATATTAATGAATTGTTGAAAAAATATAAATATAAAAATGCTGAAAATTTGCAAAAATGTTTAGAAAATAAAAAAAGAATATCTTATGAAAATGTTAAACATGTTAAAAAAAATATAAAGAATGTTGTAAGTAGCAAAAGCGATAATTTATCTTTGAAACTTATTGAAAGGTTGGAAAAAGTTGAATATAAAATAGATTTATATTGTCCAACGAAGAAATAATAAACGCATCATCATATTAACATTATAAATACGATACTTATCATTTTTATAACGAATTCTTTATTTTTAATATTAGTAATGCTAACGCAATTCCAATCATATTCATAATTATATCTTCATATTGCGCATACCACCAAGTTTTATATTTTTCATCAGCCCCACTTAATTGACAATCATAATTGAAATATTTAAAAGATAATATATGTTCAATTATCTCCCATATAACACCTATAATTATTAAAAATATCCATTCTGTTGGAAAAAAATATGCTAAAATAAAATATAATATTAGATGAGATAATGCCCACCCGTCAAAATAATTATCTAGCATTTTTATATTTGTAAAGTTATAATTTTTAGACAATATATCATATTTAATATAAAAGTCATTTTTTTGCTTACATTTCACATAACCATTAAAAAATATGTAGACAACGAATGGTATTAATATTAATAAAATTTTTATTCTATTATTATTTATTATCATCTTCTATATAAATAACATATTATAATAAAAAACCTTCAAAAAAGCAAAAAATATTTAGCTCAATATTTTAGTACATACCAATATTTTGAATATAATTTATTAATAAATATAACTCAATTTTATTTATCAATAATGTTAAAAACTTTTAAATATTATTAATTATTATAGAGAGGACATGAATATATATGTATTATTAATTTTAATTACAATATTTTGCATTATAATTTTCATTATTTATTTTGAAAAAAATATTAAAAAAATATTATTAAATAATACATTTGAAGGGTTTGAAAATACATTTGAAGATATTGGATTAAAATGGATATATGATGGTGATATAGCACCTTCATTCGGTGATAAGATTAATAATAGAATATTATATGATGTTATAAATGTTTCTACCGCATCACCTGTTATAATAACAAAAGAAGAATTGTTGCGAATGAATATAGCACATCTATCATATAATAGTTATATTTCTGTTGGTAATGGATATTATAAACCATATAACAGCAAAATAATTGATTTCAATATTGGTTTAAAATGGAGAAGTCTTGGAAAAAAAACAGACGATCATGTTGAAAAACATTATACATTAATAAAAAATGCAAAACTACAAAGCGAACTTGGAAAAAGACTTTCTAAAGGACCATTTGAAAATATAGATGGCGAAAACATTATAATCTTCACGCGTAAAGAGCTAATAGAAATACTTGATAAAACAAATCATAAAAGCGAAACATTAACCTACGATTCATATATTAAGTCTGTAGAAGAAAACATTTTTTTCCAACCATATTACGATATAGAAATAAAACCTCAAAATCACGCTAATTTTAATTTAAACGAATTATTAAAAAAAGAGTTTGATACATCATTTACTAGTTCTACAAGTGTAAGAACATATGATTTAAGTGACAATTCGGCGTATGATAATACTGATGTATCTAATGCTAGATTAAATGCCGAAACTATCATATTTAATCATAGATCAAAAAATGAAGATATTAATCAATCAATATTGAACCCTATAGATGATAAGTTTCTACCTTATACAGACAAGCATTATTCAGATGATATAGAGTTTATATCAGAGAATAAAATAAATGAGTTTGTTATTATTAATGTATACAAAACATTACTAGGGAGACAACCTGAAGCAAGAGAATTAAGAAAAAATCTTCAAAGATTTTATGAAAAAAATATGGACGAAGACAAGCTAAAAATGCAAATTTATAACTCAAATGAATATAATATTATTATAAAAATGCAATCAAATGATATTGAACCAGGATTAGTTACATTTATATCACAGGATCAAATAAAAAATTTATTGATGCAAATATACAAAGAACTTTTAAATAAAACTCCTCGTGAAAAAATGATACATCCTCTATATAAATGCTATATTCATTTACAATATAATGATGATTTATTTAAAGCATTAATAATTCACGATAATTTTTTATTATTTGAAAAAGCAATTCTTAGAGAATATATAATGACAGATGATAAACTTCTCGTATTATTTAACGAACACTTTATATTACACGAATTAAGATTAATAGCAAATGAATTAAAACGAATTGATTTATTAAAACGTAAAGCATTATCCACTCCAATAGCATTAATAAATAATAATATTGCTTCATCGTCGCCTAATAGTGTTGATAGCGAAGAAACAAAATTAAATAGTGAAAAACATATAAATGATATTCTTAAAAATAGCGAGAAGATATTTAATATAAATATAGTATTGGGTGAAAATGACATAAATAAAAGTCATCCATATTCTAAAAATCAATTAGATGATAAAACTAAAACAAATTCTACAATAGATTGTAAAAAACAAAATGAAAATACACCAAGACGTATATATGATCCTATAAAATATAAGCAACAATTTAGAGGAGACCCACGTTATAGACCAAACGTTTGTTCATATGGAACAAAACAAATTGTAAAACCCGTATTTGTAAATTCAAAAACATTATTTAATGGAACAGATCTGGAAGAGGCTATCAATAATACACAAGTTGGTAGTATTATGCCTAAATTTGAATACAGAGAATATGAGGACATTGACTAAAAAAGAAATATATGAATATATTATAAGAGATACTTTATATGTTAAATAAAATAGAAAGTATTGTAAATAATATAGAAATAGCAAAACTTAAAAAAGTACAAATAGAGTTTGATGATGTTATAAATATAATATCACAGTTTATAATTTCTAAAAGTCTTATACTGTATGGTGGACTTGTAATAAACCTAATATTACCTAAAAAACTTAGATTTTATAAAGATTATACTATGAATGATTATGATTGTTATTCTAAAAATCCATTAAAAGATTCGTTTGAATTGGCTAAAATAATTGAAAATCAAGGGTATAAATACATTAAAATAAAAAGAGCTATACATACTGGAACATATAAGGTTCTTGTATACGGTAAGCAAATATTTGATATATCTATAATAGATAATCATACATACAATACATATTTAAAACTATCTAATACTGAGAAGAAAACTATAAAATATTATGATAGCGATTACAATATATTACCATTGGATATTATTAAAAAAAACCTATATTATGAATTATCAAGACCAGAGCAATCTGGGCATAGATGGGAAAAAATATATAATAGAATGAACTTGTTAATAAAAACTTATCCTTCCATTAAGAGCAAAAAGGTTTATAAATGTTTACCAATTGACAAAGAATATAGTTCTTCCGTAGATCATTTATTAAAATATATTAAAAAGAATGAATGTCCAATTATTGACAGTTTTTCATTAAAATTATATGAAAAGTCCGAAAATTGCTGTTATCGTTTAAATATCAATTCAACATATATTACAATAATAACAGAAAATTATGATAAATCCAAATCTGATATAATAGAAATATTAAATAATACGTTAAATACAGGAAATATTAATAATTATAATATAATATGTAATCATGATATAAAGACGATTAACAATGAGTTTCCAAGTTATACTTTACAAATATTAAATAATGAAACCAAAAAAATATTTAACATTGTGAGGATAATATTAATTAAAAACGAATGTTTTTCTATCAATAAAATGAAAGGATATACTATCGGTAGTATTGATACTTGTCTATATTTTCTTTATAATGATTATGTTATAAATAAAATATTTAAAAATGATAAGAAAACTTCTCTTGATAATTTATATTATATAAATCAATATGACAATTATATAAAAAAAAATATTAAAAAAAATGTAGAAAAAAGATTAAAAATAAAATGCTATGGTGATATAAATAATGAGGAAATGTTAAAAAAATTATGGGATAAAAAAATGACTATTGGAAAAATATCAAATATTTGAAATGACTTGTAATTTGCGTTTTTTATTATGTTCTTCAACATATCTTTCCAATACAACATTATTTATTCTTTTTATTATAATTGATGAAATATCTGTATAATCAAAGTCATCTTCTGAATATTTGCTACTATTATCATCATAATGAAAATAATCTATCGTAATAATATTTGTTTTTTTATCTAATAAAATTTTATCATCGTCGTTAAAACTATGAATATATTTTATCATCCTATCTCTTTTAATACTATCTTCGTGTTTTACAGACTTTAATGAATGATTTAAAATGCTGATAATTACTTCATCATAATAAGGTAGTAAAATATTTAAACATAAATAAAAATTAACAAGAACATTATAATAAATGTTTTTATAATTGTTAAATATTGTAAATGTCATATATTTTTAATTATAAATGTGTCAACATCCTTATATATTTATTTATGTAATATATTCTTATTAATGTAATATAAGCAAATACTCATTTTTAACATGTCTATACTATTTTTATTAATAATTAGATAGTCTTTGTCGCGTAAAGTAATATCAAATCTATGCAAAGTTGGTTCAGGTGGATTTAATAAATATACTGATGGATCAGACCAATCAGTTGACGAACTATTATATGATACACTTGAAGATTTTTTTGAATTAGGTAAAACTTCCCCAGTATATTGAACATTCTCAAAGTATTTTATAACATTAAATTCGTCATTAAGTTGGTTTTTTATGTAAGAAACTACCCTATCGTAATTATTCAATTCAATATAAAAAATATCATTGTCTGTGTAAGCAGAATTTGAAATAACTTGGATATTCATCAATTTAATACATGCAATATTTTTAATAGGTTCGTTTATATTAATATAAAATTTAAAGTCGTTATTTTGAAAAATACCATTTACGGAGTTTATATATACTATTACTTTATCATACTCTTTTGAATTATCTAAATTTACTTGCATTATTATTAATACTATCTTTTAATATTAACTTATATATTTTTTATATAAGTTAACAGCACCTATAATATAAAAATATATAAAGATTTTATGCTATATATATTTATAAAGGAAAATCAAGTATTATGACAAATAACGAAGACATCGCGGCAGGTTTTGATATTGGAACTACTACCAGTTGTGCGGCTATCTGGATTAATGACAGAGTTGAGATTATTCCCGATACTCAAACAGGTTCTCGTATCATCCCTTCATATGTTTCATTCAGCGAAGATGAAAAACTTGTAGGCGAATCTGCTAAAAATCAATCAACCATGAATCCTAAAAATACAGTATATGAGACAAAAAGGTTGATTGGTCGCAAGTTCAGTGATCCAGTTGTACAAGATGATTTGAAACTATGGTCTTTCTCTGTTGAAGGAGATAAGAACGATAAACCATTGATCCAAGTTAAATATAAAAACGAAAATAAAAGTTTTCACCCTGAAGAAATTTCTGCAATGGTTATTCAACGTCTTAAAGAAACCACCGAATCATTCCTCGGGCATCCTCTTAAAAAGGTTGTTATTACTGTTCCAGCGTATTTCAATGATTCGCAGCGTCAAGCAACCAAAGACGCGGGAACTATCGCCGGTTTAGAGGTTCTTCGCATCATTAATGAGCCTACAGCAGCAGCTATTGCGTATGGTCTTGATAAAACTGATGATAAAACTGAAAAAAATATTCTTGTATTTGATTGCGGTGGTGGAACACATGATGTATCTATCCTAACACTTGATGGTGGTATTTTTGAAGTTAAATCAACAGGTGGTGATACGCATTTGGGAGGTTCAGATATTGACAATCTAATTGTTGATTGGTTGTGTGATGATATTATGAAAAGAATGAAAAAAGATGTTAGGGAAAATGCGAGAGCACTAAAGCGTCTAAATATGGCTGCAGAAAATGCCAAGAAAAATCTATCTGTATGTTCAACAACTAATATTGAAATTGATTCGCTATTGGACGGTGTTGATTATAATATTACACTAACGCGCGCAAAGTTTGAACTTCTTGCTGATAAAGTATTTCAAAAAACACTTCTACCAATTGATCGTCTTCTTAAAGATGCGAAGATGGGTAAAGGTGATATTGATGAAATTGTTCTTGTAGGCGGAACAACACGTATTCCAAAAATTCAAGAAGTTTTATCTAATTATTTTAATGGAAAACAATTGAATAAATCTCTTAATCCTGATGAAGCTGTCGCATATGGCGCTGCTGTACAAGCTTCAATTTTGACTGGACAAGGAAATAAAAAAACAAGCGAACTTCTTCTTTTGGATGTTGCGCCTCTTTCTCTCGGTATTGAAACTGCTGGTGGTGTTATGACTAAAATTATTGAAAGGAATACAACAATTCCAACAAAAAAGTCACAAGTATTTTCAACATATTCTGACAATCAACCAGGTGTTGATATCAAAATTTACGAAGGAGAGAGGGGGTTTACGAAGGATAACAATCTTCTTGGAAGTTTTCATTTAGACGGAATCCCACCTATGCCTCGCGGACAGGCACAAATTGAAGTAGCTTTTGATATTGACGCTAATGGTATTATGAATATTACTGCTGAAGAAAAATCAACTAAAAAAACTAATAACATTACTATTTCAAACGACAAAGGACGTCTATCTAAAGAACAGATTGAAGAAATGATTAAAAAAGCGGAAGAGTTTAAAGAAGAAGATGAAAAGTCAAAAGAGTTAATTGAAGCTAAGAATGGTCTTGAAAATTACTTGTATAATCTTAAAAATAGTATTCTCAAGCGCGATGATTCGCCACCTATTCTAGACGAAATCAAGCAAGAACTTGATCCTATTATTGATGAAAGTATTAAATGGTTAGAAGAAAATAACAAAGCTGATATTGATACATATAAACTTAAACAAAAAGAATTGGAGGCAATTATTAACCCTTTAATGCAAAAACTATATAGTCAAGGAGCTCCTGGAGGAATGCCGGAGGGAATGCCTGGAGGAATGTCTGGAGGAATGCCAGAGGGAATGTCTGGAGAAATGCCAGATGGTTCTGAGTTGGACTAATTATTATTTAAAAATAGAAAAATACCAATAATAGCGAAAAATATATAGATACACACAATTGATAATTGAACAATATTATAAATATAATAAACCTCACGTTTAATATCTTCGCTACAATGACAATTTATTTCTTTTAATCTATTAATAAATATTATAACTATAAATATATTAATAAATCCAAAAAATGCCATAATTTGTGTAAATGACAAATAAATTCTAAGTAAAGTATTTTTAGTATTGTAAAAATTAAACTCTTTAATATTATTAGTAGAATATAAACCAATCCAAATAATTATATTTAAAACTTGTATTGGTATAATAGCGTATAAATAATATTCTATATATTTACGCATCCAATGTTCGCTACACGCACAATTTATTTTTTCTAACTTTATTATCCACATAATTGCATTTATATTTATTGCAAAACTTATAAGTGTCGTCGCAATAACAATATATATATATTTTCCAGATTCTACTATATTTTTTGTTCTATCTTTGATATCGGCATTTGTTATTTTTCCAGTTCTAACATTTGTCAAATTATTTTTTTTACTATTAGAAACTTTAGATAAATTGCTTTTTGTCGTAGTTGATTTATTCATTAAATACTAATAAATATAAATATATTTATTAAATTTATCATATATGAATATGGAAATAATTATGTATAATAAATGCAAGGATTGAAAAATATTGGTTCAACCTGTGCAATAAATAGTCTCATACAGATGATATGTAGAAATGATAAATTGAGAGATATAATTATTAATTATAATCTTTCTAATGATACATTAACATCGCATTTAAAAGAGATTTTGATATCAATGCATATAAATAATAAATCACTTATTCCTAGAAAGTTTATAAAAAAAATATTTGAAACATTTCAAGATATATTTACATTTGGCGAACAATTAGATATATATGAATTGTGGATATTTTTATATGGGAAAATAATAGAAGAAGTCAATCAAGAACCATCTCATTTTGGTATAATAAGTGATAATAAACTTATTAAAGATACATTAATAAATGGTATAGTTTATAAAAATGAAAAAGAATTTACATATTCTCTATTAAATAGCAATATTCTTAGAGATAAATTTGATTATTATAATGTAAAACTAAATGATAATAAAACATCAAAATTACAAATTGCTACACAAGGGTTTTTTCTTAATATTATAAAATGTTCAAAATGTAAAAATGTTCTATATAATTTTGAACCATTCACGACTCTTAATGTAAATATACCAAATGATAATACACCTTCTATTGCAGATATGATAATTCAAAATTATAAAGAAGAATTAAAATATGGAGATTGGAAATGTGATATATGTAATGAAACACACGAATATCATAAATCTACAAAAATATGGACACTACCTGATGTATTATTCGTAGTTATTAATAGATTTGTAAATACAAATGTTAAAAATAATAATTCAGTATGTATAAATGAAAATATTTGTTTTAACAAAGGTACTATATTAAATGATACTTCTATAGATAAAAAATATTATTTATCATCTATTGCCATGCATGTGGGGTGTGTTAATGGTGGGCATTATATGGCTATTTGCGATAACGAAGAAGGTTATCATCTATATAACGATTTACAAATTAGTAAAGTAGATAACTTTTTAGAAAAAAATAAAAATGTATATATGCTGGTATATAATTATAAAAAATAAATTATTAATATATCTATAAATTAGGGTTTATATTTTTAGGAATATCATGACCAAAAATAATCATATATATTAATATTAACGAACCTATTATTATACTTCTATTTTCGGCAACAAGAGGGTTCTGTTTTAAAACCAAAATCATGAACATGTATATTATCAACCCGATAATGAATGAATGTATTAACATAACTATACCAGTTTCCATTTTTTTATATTATACTACAATATATAAACATTATAATATTAATATTAGATAAATGGAAAAATAATGAATGTATTATAACCTCTGTTGATTTATATATATGAGAAACAGGGATTTGACATTTGAAAAGTCAAGATGGACTTAGATTGAAATTTAAATACATATAAAAAAATAACAGTATATAATACTAAAATTGTATAATGAGGTTTATTTTCGCAATGTCTATGGTAATTATTACACATGCATTTGTAAATATAAATATATGTGGAACAGGATTATATCTACCTTATTATCTTGGAGTTATTGGTTGTATTAAAAAACATTTTCCAATTGATAATTATAATATAACAGGAACTTCGGCGGGTGCATGGTGCTCATTGTTATACACACAGGAAAAAGATTTATCAAATCATGATAAATTATGGGATACGATAATTGGAAAAGACATATTAAACATATCATTATATAATTATGATATAATCCAAAAAAATATAGAAACTAATTTAAAATTAAGATATGTATCTCATATACCATTAAAGT
>Ga0335396_10006710_pt1 | contig 11312 bp, 9 predicted proteins | sample FRY02_FD_205743 | JGI IMG/M metagenome (GOLD analysis project Ga0335396, IMG submission 205743) | Freshwater microbial communities from Lake Fryxell liftoff mats and glacier meltwater in Antarctica - FRY-02 (spades assembly) (version 2) | ecosystem: Environmental > Aquatic > Freshwater > Ice >... | reverse complement strand
CCGTTTGTTTCCCATTGTATATAAACCAACACAACGTCGGAAGCAGAAATTGGCGGATTCAAGGTTATTAATCTACTATAATTATTTTGTGGAGTAAATGTGGTTGTAACTTCAAAAACTTCACTAATGGTGTCGTTATCAACATTATTTTCGTTTATTTCGCAACTTTGTAGTGAAATCATCCCGATTAGCACTAAAATAAATGTAATTTTTTTCATGATAATTAATTTAAAAGATTATTGATATAAATGACTATTCATTAACTATGCCAAAAAATTTAAAAAGGGAAATGCAATATTTTTTTTTAAATAAATTTTACCTCTAATTATCTTTAAAATATAATGTTAAGCTATATTTGCACAACACTTAAAAAAAGAACCTAATGATTGTTTGGATATTATTTCTTACTGTAATTTTAATTTTTTTAGCCCTAGATCTTGGAGTATTTAATAAAACTCCGCATATTATAAGCTCTAAAGAAGCTGGAATATGGACAGCTGTTTGGTTTTCTTTATCGTTAATATTCTCTGGAGTTATCTATTGGATTTATCAAAACCAATACATAGCAAACCCTGAAAACTACACGCCGATAACCGCATCGTTAAAATATATAACTGGTTATTTAATTGAGCTTTCTTTAAGTATTGATAATATTTTTGTGATAGCTGTAATTTTTACTTCGTTTAAAATTCCGTTAAAATATCAACATCGCGTTTTGTTTTGGGGAATTTTAGGAGCAATTATCTTTAGAGGCTTAATGATATTTTTTGGTGTTTTACTAATTAATAAATTTAGTTGGACAACTTATGTATTTGGTGTTTTTTTACTTTTTACTGCTTTTAAAATGTTATTTGGGAAAAAAGAAGAAGAGTTTAATCCTAAAAAATCTTTTGTTTACAGAAATTTAAGAAGAATTATTCCAATTACATCTACAATAGAAGGACAAAAGTTTTTTGTTAAAAAAAGACATATTACTGCTGCAACACCATTATTTGTGGCTTTAATTGTTATTGAATTAATGGATGTTATGTTTGCCATTGATAGTGTTCCTGCAATATTAGGAATTACATCCGATCCTTTTTTGGTATTTAGTTCTAATATTTTTGCAATTCTTGGTTTACGTTCTATGTATTTCTTTTTATCTAATATGTTAGAAAAGTTTAAATACTTAGAATATAGTTTAATTGCAATTTTAACTTTTGTAGGAATAAAAATGCTATTTGTACATCATTTCAAATTTCCAGAATGGGTGTCTTTAAGTTTTATTGCAATATCGTTAATTATAGGTGTTATAGTTTCTTTACAATCTGATAAAAAAAACAAAACTATAAACTAATTTTATGGGAAGAAACAACGAAAGAAATATAAAAAAACACAACGATAAGCTTCATAAAGAACAAGATAAAGCCAAAGCTAAAAAAATTGCTCGTGCCGAACAACTCAAAGCTATTGTAAAGAAACATAACCAAGACAATAAGCTATAAACACAAAAAGCCCTTTCTAAATTGAAAGGGCTTTTGCATTATTAAAGAAAGTTTTTACTACATATTTCTTCTATATTGACCGCCAACTTCAAACAAGCCAGAAGTTATTTGTCCTAACGAACAATCTTTTGTAGCATTCATTAAATGCTCGAAAATATTTTCGTTTTTAATAGCTGCGTCTTGTAATTTTTTAATGTGTTCTGCAACTTTTTTACCAGATGTTTTATGTAAATTTTCAAGCATTTCTATTTGATATTGCTTTTCTTCTTCTGTAGCCCTAATAACTTCTGCAGGTATTATTGTTGGAGAACCTTTAGAACTTAAAAAAGTATTTACTCCAATAATTGGAAACTCTCCTGTATGTTTTAAAGTTTCGTAATAAAGAGATTCTTCTTGAATTTTACTTCGTTGATACATTGTTTCCATTGCACCAAGAACGCCTCCTCTTTCTGTAATTCTATCAAACTCTGTTAAAACTGCTGCTTCAACTAAATCTGTTAATTCTTCTATTATAAAAGAACCTTGAATTGGATTTTCGTTTTTAGCTAAACCTAACTCTTTATTAATAATTAATTGAATTGCCATTGCTCTACGAACAGATTCTTCTGTTGGTGTTGTAATAGCTTCGTCATAAGCATTTGTGTGTAAAGAATTACAGTTATCGTAAATAGCATATAACGCTTGTAGTGTAGTTCGAATATCGTTAAAATCAATCTCTTGTGCATGTAAAGAACGACCAGATGTTTGAATATGATATTTTAACATTTGAGCTCTTTCGTTTGCACCGTATTTATTTTTTAATGCTTTTGCCCATATTTTACGAGCAACACGACCAATTACTGCATATTCTGGATCTATACCATTAGAGAAGAAAAACGAAAGATTTGGACCAAACTCGTTAATATTCATTCCTCTACTTAAATAATACTCAACATATGTAAATCCATTAGATAAAGTAAAAGCTAATTGAGTTATTGGGTTTGCTCCAGCTTCTGCAATATGATAGCCCGAAATTGAAACCGAATAGAAATTACGAACATTTTCTTTTATAAAATATTCTTGAACGTCTCCCATTAAACGTAAAGCAAACTCTGTAGAAAAAATACAGGTATTTTGTGCTTGATCTTCTTTTAAAATATCTGCTTGAACCGTTCCACGTACTTGAGTTAACGTTCTTACTTTTATATCTTGATATACGTCTAGAGGCAAAACCTGATCTCCTGTTATACCTAATAGCATTAAACCTAAACCATTATTGCTTTCTGGCAAAGTACCGTTGTAAAAAGGTCTTTTAGTGTTTTTAGATTTATAAATTGCATTAATTTTAGCTTCTACTTCTTTTTCTAAACCATTTTTTACAATATATTTTTCGCAATTTTGATCTATAGCAGCATTCATAAAAAAGCCTAATAACATTGGTGCTGGACCATTAATTGTCATTGAAACTGAAGTTAATGGATGGCTTAAATCGAAGCCCGAATATAATTTTTTAGCATCGTCTAAACAGCAAATAGAAACACCCGCATTTCCAATTTTTCCGTAAATATCTGGTCTAACATGTGGGTCATTACCATATAAAGTTACACTATCAAACGCAGTAGATAATCTTTTAGCAGGCATTCCAGCACTTACATAATGAAAGCGTTTGTTGGTTCTTTCTGGTCCTCCTTCTCCAGCAAACATTCTAGAAGGGTCTTCGCCTTCTCGTTTAAAAGGATATAATCCGGAAGTAAAAGGAAATTCTCCTGGCACATTTTCTTGTAAATTCCATTTTAAAACATCTCCCCAAGCTTGATACTTTGGCAATGCTACTTTAGGAATTTGAGAATGCGATAAAGATTTGGTATGTGTTGCAATTTTTATTTCTTTATCACGAACCTTAAATGTATATTCTGGATTTTTATATTTATTAACTTTTTCATCCCATGTTAAAATAATTTTCCAATTATAAGGATCAATATTCATTTTAACTCGATCAAATTCTGCCAATAATAATTTTACAAATTGCTCGTCGTTTCCATTTAGAGAGACAATATCAATACCAGATTTTGTTATTTGTGGAATGTTGTTTGTAACCGATTCTATTGTTTTAAAAATTCCGTATAATTTTTGAGCAACATCTACTTGAGATAAAACAGTTTCGTCGTATTTACGATTATTTTCTGCTATTTCTGAAAGATATCTAGTTCTATGAGGCGGAATTACAAATATTTTCTCGCTCATTTCTCTAGAAACTTTAAATGTTGATTTCAAATCTGAATTTGTTTTTTCAACAATTTTATCCATTATAGATTTATACAACGTATTCATTCCTGGATCATTAAACTGCGAAGCTATTGTTCCAAAAACGGGCATATCGGCTGGATTTGCATTCCAAAGATTATGGTTACGTTGGTATTGTTTTTTAACATCGCGAATTGCATCTAAAGCTCCACGTTTGTCAAATTTATTTAACGCTACTAAATCGGCAAAATCTAACATGTCAATTTTCTCTAATTGCGTTGCCGCACCAAATTCTGGTGTCATTACATATAAAGAAACATCTGAGTGATCCATAATTTCTGTATCAGATTGACCAATACCAGAAGTTTCTAATACAATTAAGTCGTATTTAGCTGCTTTTAATACATGAATAGCTTCTGCAACATATTTTGATAAGGCTAAATTAGATTGACGTGTAGCCAACGAACGCATATAAACTCTAGGATTATTAATTGCATTCATACGAATTCTGTCTCCTAAAAGTGCTCCGCCTGTTTTACGTTTAGATGGGTCAACAGAAATTAATCCGATTGTTTTTTCTGGAAAATCTATTAAAAAACGTCTAACAATTTCGTCTACTAAAGACGATTTTCCAGATCCTCCTGTTCCTGTAATTCCAAGTACAGGAATTTTAGAAGTCTTGTTTGCTTTATGAATTTTATCTAATGTAGCTTTTGCAATTTCTGGAAAATTTTCTGCAGCCGAAATTACACGTGCAATTTCTCTTGGGTTTTTATTTTCTAAATTATCTGCTTCGTTAGTTAACTTATCTCCAATAGGAAAATCTGAACGCTTAACTAAATCGTTAATCATTCCTTGTAAACCTAAAGCACGACCATCATCTGGAGAATATATTTTTTCTATTCCGCATGCGTGTAATTCTTCTATTTCTGTTGGAAGAATTACACCGCCTCCTCCAGCAAATATTTTAATATGATTTGCTCCTTTTTCTTTAAGCAAATCATACATATATTTTAAATACTCATTATGTCCGCCTTGATAAGAAGTTATTGCAATAGCATTAGCGTCTTCTTGAATTGCAGTATTTACAACTTCGTCTACACTTCTATCGTGACCTAAATGAATTACCTCGCAACCTGTTGCTTGAATAATTCTTCTCATTATATTTATTGCCGCATCATGACCATCAAATAATGATGCTGCTGTTACAATTCTTACTTTATTATTAGGAATATAAGGCGGTTGTTGTTTCATTTAAATTTATATAAATAATTTGGTCTGCAATTTACGAAATTATTAAAAAATGATAGAATTTATTTTAAAATATCTTGTTAATTATTTAATTCTACTCTTAACTTTTACACATATTGCAATTAAAAAAAGGTTTTGCTTTACAAGACAAATATTAACCTAACTTTTTGAAATATATAACATTGCCTTAACATAGTTAAGTAACTATTTTTAAGATATTTGTATTCAAATTATATTTTGTTAGTTTAAATTAGAAAATTACCGATGTTAACTCATCGGTTTTTTTTATGCCTTTTTTTTAAATATTATTATGTAGGTATCTAAAGTAATTAAATGCTTTTAAAAGCCTTGTTCCGTGCCAAGAAAACATTTCGCCATCTACTAAAATAATTTTAGCATTTTGTAAAATTCTACCTATTTCTATTCCGTCTTTATCTTTAAAAGGATATGGTTCTGATGATAAAAAAATTAAATCTGGATTTCCATCATCTACTAAATCTTTAATTTCTACTTCTGGATATCTGTCTTTTGATTTATATACGTTTTCAAATTTATTTATAGAAAGCAACTCGTTTATAAAAGTATTATTTCCGGCAACCATATAAGGGTTTTTCCAGATAAAATACGCAACTTTATAACTTGGTTTCTCTAAAATAAAAGTATTAAATTCTGCATTTGCATTATTAATCTTATCAATCCATTTTGAAGAATTTGTTCGTTTATTGAAGATTTCTCCAAAATCTTGAATCATTTTAATATTATCTTCTATTGAGCAAACATTGGTAACCCAAACTGGACAAATCTCACTTAACTCATCTACAATTTCTTTAGAATTCTCTTCTTTATTACAGATAATTATATCTGGTTGAAGTTCTTTTATTTTGTTGAATTTAACATTCTTGGTTCCGCCAACTATAGTCTTGGTACTTTTTAAATGAAAAGGATGTACACAAAACTTTGTTATTCCTATAATAGAATCTTCTAGACCTAAATCAAACAATAATTCGGTTTGAGAAGGCACAAGAGAAATAATACGTTTTGGAGTATTTATAAAAGTATGCTGATTGCCTAATTGGTCAACTAAAATTTTTGTCACTTATTTATTTTCTAAAATGGTTTTCATTTCCGTTTGTAGCATTAAAGCTTCTTTTCTAGCTTTTTGGGCAAAATCTTTTTGATTAGATGCATAAATAATTTGGCGAGAAGAATTAATAAGTAAACCTACATTATCGTTCATTCCGTATTTGCAAACTTCGTGTAAACTTCCGCCTTGAGCTCCAATACCCGGAACTAACAAAAAACTATTTGGCACTATTTTTCTAATTTCTGTAAAATATTCTGCTTTAGTTGCACCAACAACATACATTAGATTTTTAGAGTTTTTCCAACCTTTAGATGTTTCTAAAACGTGTTTGTATAATTCTTTTCCTTCTACATTTTTTGTTTGAAAATCAAATGCTCCTTCGTTAGATGTTAAAGCTAATATAATTGTATGTTTATCTTTAAAAGCCAAGAAAGGTTCTACCGAATCTTTACCCATATATGGTGCAACGGTAACCGAATCAAAATTTAAATCTTCAAAAAAAGCTTTTGCATACATAGACGATGTATTGCCAATATCGCCACGTTTTGCATCGGCAATTGTAAAAATTTCTGAATAATTTATATTAATGTATTCAATTGTTTTTTGAAGCGATTGCCAACCTTTTATACCGTGAGCTTCATAAAAAGCTATATTTGGTTTGTAAGCAACACATAAATCATGCGTTGCATCTATTATTGCTTTATTGAATTCGAAAATTGGATCTTCGGTTTCTAATAAGTGTTTCGGAATTTTATTTAAATCAACATCTAAACCAATGCATAGAAATGATTTTTTTTGTAAAATGTTAGTTGTTAGTTGTTGAGTTGTCATTGTATTTTGTTTCAAAGTTACAAAGTTTCAGAGTCTTTTAAAAGAAAAAATGCCATCCTAAAATTTAGTTGGCATCTTTTTTCTTTATTCTTTCATCTATTTTCTGTTTAAAAAACATCGTGTTCTTTTAATTTCTCGGTATTGTTAACTAATTGAAGTTCGTCAATAAATTTTTGAATTTTACCATTCATAACTCCATCCATGTCAAAAACATCTAAACCAATACGGTGATCTGTTACACGCCCTTGCGAATAATTATATGTTCTAATTTTTGCCGAACGGTCTCCAGAACTCACTTGAGAACTACGTTTTACAGCATCTTCTGCTTGTTTTATTGCTAATTCTTTTTCGTATAAACGAGAACGTAATACATTAAATGCTTTGTCTTTGTTTTTATGTTGCGATTTTTGATCTTGACATTGAGCAACTAAACCAGTTGGAATATGCGTTAAACGAACAGCCGATTTTGTAGTATTTACAGATTGTCCGCCAGGACCAGACGAACAGAAAAAATCTACACGAACATCATTCATATCAATTTGTATATCAAACTCTTCTGCTTCTGGCAAAACCATTACCGTTGCTGCAGATGTATGAACTCTCCCTTGAGTTTCTGTTTGCGGAACACGTTGAACACGATGAACTCCAGCTTCAAACTTTAATGTTCCGTATACATCTTCTCCAGTTACTTCAAAAATAACCTCTTTAAAACCACCAGAAGTTCCTTCGCTAATATCTACAACAGAAGTTTTCCAGTTTCTACTTTCGCAATACTTAGTGTACATTCTAAATAAATCTCCAGCAAAAATAGAAGCTTCATCTCCACCAGTTCCTGCACGAATCTCTACCATTACGTTCTTAGCGTCTTCTGCATCTTTAGGAATAAGCATAAATTTAATTTCATCTTCTAAAAGAGGAATTCTTTCTTTTGCTTCTTCCATTTGCATTTTTGCCATTTCTATCATTTCGGCATCAGAACCATCTGCAAGTATTTCTTGTGCTTCTTTAATATTAGCATCAAGGGCTATATATTCTTCACGCTTATCTACTAAAGCTTTTAAATCTTTATATTCTTTGTTTAATTGTACATAACGCTTTTGATCGGAAATAACATCGGGCTGAATAATCAAATCTGATATCTCGTCGAAACGTTGTTTTACATATTGTAATCTATCTAACATAGTTTTGTAATGTATTTTGGAGTGCAAAAATACAAAATTTTTAGATTATGTATTATGCTAATTTTATCCAATAAAAAAATAATATTCTTTATGCTGTTTTGTCCTGAAATAGTGATACAGATTATTTTAGGACTAGTTATTTTTATAAGGTATGTTTTCCAAAATTTCCAAAACAAATTTCCAATATTTTTGAGAAGAAGATATACTCGCTCTTTCGTCTGGACTATGAGCTCCATGAATTGTTGGTCCAAAAGAAATCATATCCATATCAGGGTAATTTGTTCCCAGAATTCCACATTCTAAACCAGCGTGACAAGCCACAACTTTTGGTTTTTCGTTGTTTTGTTTTTCGTAAACATTTACCAAAACATCTAATATTTCCGATTTCACATTTGGTGTCCAACCTGGATAGGAACCGCTTAAAACAACATCGCAACCAATTAATTCAAAAGTAGAACGCAATGCATTTGCTAAATCTAATTTAGAACTCTCTACAGATGATCTAGTTAAACATTGAATTGTTAATTGAGAATCTTTTACAGTAATTTTTGCAATATTATTAGAAGTTTCTACTAGATCTTTCATATCTGGGCTCATTCTATAAACTCCATTATGTGCTGCATAAACAGCTCTAATTAATCCTTCTTGAACGCCTAAATCCATAACAGATTTTGGCAAATCTGTTTTAACAAATTCTATAGTTAAATTAGGCTCTGTAGTTTTGTATTCTGCTTTAATATCGTTTACAATTTCTTGCATGTCAAATACATAAGCTTCGTTAAACATTTCTGCAATTATTATTTTAGCAACACTTTCTCTTGGAATTGCATTTCTTAAACTACCTCCATTTATTTCTACTATTTGTAGTCCAAAATTCTCAAAAGCATCAAATAATAATCTATTCATAATTTTATTAGCATTACCTAATCCTTTATGAATATCCATTCCGGAATGACCTCCTTTTAACCCTTTTACAGTAATTGTATAAGCCACAGAACCTTCTGGAGTTTCTTCTTCTGTATAACTTCTAGTTGCAGTAACGTCAATTCCGCCAGCACAACCAATATCTATTTCGTCGTCGTCTTCTGTATCTAAATTTAAAAGAATTTCACCATTTAAAATACCTCCTTTTAAACCCATTGCACCGGTCATTCCAGTTTCTTCATCAATTGTAAACAAAGCTTCTATTGCTGGATGTTTAATTTCTTTACTTTCTAAAACTGCCATAATAGTTGCAACACCTAAGCCATTATCTGCTCCAAGAGTTGTTCCTTTTGCACGAACCCAATCTCCATCTACATACATTTGTATACCTTGAGTATCGAAATTAAATTCGGTATCGTTATTTTTTTGATGAACCATATCTAAATGCGATTGCATAACTATGGTTTTACGGTTTTCTAATCCTGGAAATGCTGGTTTTTTAATAATTACATTACCTATTTCGTCTTTAATAGTTTCTAGACCTAGTTTTTGTCCAAACTCCATCATAAAAGCAATTACACGTTCTTCTTTTTTAGATGGTCTTGGTATAGCATTTAAATCTGCAAATTTATTCCAGAGAGCTTTTGGTTCTAGGTTTCTAATTTCTTGACTCATTTTTGTTTTTGTTTTATTTATAATTTTTTGACACCTATTATACAATTACAAATTTAAAATCTTGATGAGATTTTGGTTGATGTTTTGTATATCCAATGTATTCAATTCTCCTAATTTTCCGAGAATTAAATCTTTGTCAATTGTAGTTATTTTTGATAAACGCAGTAGAGAAGTTTTTTTTAAACCATTCCTATCATTTGGATCTAAGAGAATATCGTAGGGATTTTGCCATTTGAATTGAGTGGTAATAAAAGCCACAATCACATCCAAATCGGATACAACTAAAACTAATGCAGGCCTAATTTTCTTGCCTTTCAAATCGGTAAATGGAAAAGAAAGAAGAATTATATCTCCTTTTTTCATTGGTATTTTTCCTTTACATCACTCACTTGATATAGTTCTTCTTCATAATGAAGAAATTCATACGATTTTGAACTTGAAGCAAGTGTTTTAATACCTTCAGAGATTATTTTATCATCTATTTTACTTGCCAAAAACCCCACATAATCCGATACTTCCTGAATTCTAGAATCAGAAAGTTGTCGCAATTTTTCGACAGTGTCTTTAATAAGTTCTTCTCTTGACATCGCTTTTGAAGTATTTATGTTTCCTAAATAGAATTAAGGTTCACAAATTTACAAAAAAAACAAAACACACTACTCTTTTAATTGTTATTTTTATACCCAAATTAAAAACCGTGCAACGCAAATACATTCTTCCCTTATTCCTGCTTTTTCAGATTCTCTTTCTGAAAATAATTGTCTTTTTCCCGGAATTAGTAGAACGATTTTATAGCAATGGTGTGTATCCAATCATTTCGAAATTCGAAAGAATCACTTTGGGAAAAATTCCTTTTTCTGTTGGAGATATTATCTATGGAATTGTGATTATTTATATTCTGAAATCCATTTGGAAAACCAGAAAAAATTGGAAGTTGGAATGGAAAAATTCCGTTTTAAAGACTTTAAGCGTACTTTCAGTAGTGTATTTCTTGTTCCATTTTTTATGGGCTTTGAATTATTACCGCCAACCACTTTTCGAAAAAATGGCAATTGAAAGAGATTATTCCGATGCTGATTTATTGGCTTTTACCAAAAAATTAATTGCCAAAACTAACGAAATTCAAACCCAAATCACAAAAAATGACAGTTTGAAAGTGGTTTTTCCTTATTCGCAAGAACAGGTTTTCCAGATGAACTTGAACGGCTACAAAACACTTTCGAATCAATACAATTTCTTTGAATATACTAATCCCAGTATCAAAAAATCGCTTTTTAGTTTGCCGCTGACGTATATGGGTTTTGGCGGTTATTTGAATCCGTTTACCAATGAAGCACAAGTCAATTATTTGGGTCCAATGTACAGTTTCCCAATGACGACAAATCACGAAATGGCACACCAAATGGGATTTGCCAGCGAAAGTGAATGTAATTTTATTGGCTTTCTAGCCTCTGTTAAAAATGAGAATTTATACTTTCAATATTCAGGATATAGCATTGCTTTGCGCTATTGTTTGAGGAATTGGCAAATACGTAACGAGAAAATTTTTGACCAATTGCTAAAAACTGTTCATCCCGGAATTTTGAAAAACTATCAGGAAAGCGAAGATTTCTGGAAACAATACGACACTTTTATAGACAAAGGATTTCACGTTTTTTA
>Ga0335396_10006704_pt1 | contig 11317 bp, 9 predicted proteins | sample FRY02_FD_205743 | JGI IMG/M metagenome (GOLD analysis project Ga0335396, IMG submission 205743) | Freshwater microbial communities from Lake Fryxell liftoff mats and glacier meltwater in Antarctica - FRY-02 (spades assembly) (version 2) | ecosystem: Environmental > Aquatic > Freshwater > Ice >... | reverse complement strand
TGCTTACATACCGCCACCATTGCCGAACCCTCGCCCAACAATCGATCAGCTTCCCGCAGCTTGCGGACAATCTGTTCTGGGGTGTGTTGTCGTCTCTTCATCTTGTCCTCCTCGCCCATAAGGGCAATCATGGACTAAGAAAGTTATTGGATCACTCCAAGGGGGTCAGGTCAAGGCCACACCTTTGAGGCACACCTGCGCTCTCCTGATAGGTTGAGTTCATGATCATGAGTTATTTAAGTTTACTTATTAAGAGATTGCAACTATTTGTATTTGGGGCACGGCACGGCGTCAGTTTCGCATGGTTGAGTAAGAAAATGGTAATTTATCCAAATCTGCAGAGTCTACAAGAATCTTCAGAACGTGAATTTGCACGTTTGTCAGAAATTGAAATAGAAGCGAATCAAGTATATGAAGCAATTGTCGTAGCCAAATCAGGATTAGTCACAAATAAAAATTGGGACGCAGAAAAGAGCCTTTGTGTCTTACTGTACGCGCACATTTTACAACACCGACCTAGGACAATTGTTGAAACTGGTGTAGCTAACGGCATTACAACAAATGTGATCATGGCAGCATTAGAACAAACGGGTGGGCAACTTCATTCTTATGACATCCTTCCCTCCGCCGAGTCGGTTTATACTGGTACTGGACATTGGACCTTTCACCTATTGCGGTCAAGAAATCGTTTTAAAGAAATGAGCGCGAGTGCAGGAGCACTTGGCCCGGTTCAACTATGGATTCATGATTCAAACCACGGCTACACCTGGCAGAAATTTGAATACGGATTTGCTTTTGAAGTTTTGGATTCTCCGGGCTGGTTGATTAGTGACGATATTGATGCTTCACCCGCATTTGGCGAAATCGCGGAACATTCAGGTATTCATTCATTCGGCTTGGTCGATAAACGCAAATTAATCGGAGTCGCTAGAAGAACATTTACTTAATTCGAAGTAGATGAGGGCGCTGCTGTCGATTTAGTTTGACATGTGTATGTAGTTTCACGCAACAAGTAATTCCTTGTCAGTGACTTCATATGCGCCTTCATATTCAACCGGTGTCATCTTGCCTAAGCTGCGGTGTCTCGGATGTCTGCCTGAATAAACAGGTTGGGGTTAGTTGCGTGGGTCGCATTGACAAATTCAACGCGTGATTTAATGCCGTTAATTAATGAATCGTAAATGAGTACTGAGAATATTGTGAAGGGGTTAATCCAGAATCACAACACCTTTAGGTGTTGCTATATGTACTGAAACTATTCCGTTCTCACCCTCGTTATCTGATGGATCAATCCACTCGATGGTGACGCTATCGAGTGCGCCAAGAATTTCATTCTTAAACCAAGAGTCGGCTAGTTGATCTTGATCGGCGATAACAATCTTTTCAATTTTGGCCTCTCCTTGCCCGTCTTGTGATGGGTGATCTGTGGTGAGCCACTGGATAAAAAATGGGAACTCGCGAGAATCAGTAATATCTTTAACACCGATTTGTTTCCATTTAAGATCAGTGCCATTTGGCAGGGTGCGGTGGCCTTCGATTGCTTCGCGGCCAAACTTACTTTCTACTGGCTTGATGTCATCTGTGCTAAAGACCCAAGTAAGCCATCCACCACCTTCTCGCGCTTTGGCTGAGACTGCCTTACCCCAAGGTGTTTCTTCTGTTGCTGGGTGATCTAGCGGGCAGACAACTTCGATGTATTGGCCATTTGCAAGAGGGGTAGTGAAGTTGCGTGTGCCAAAGCGGGGGTGGATTCCTCCGTCAACAAAAGTGCTGCCTATACGAGAACCCAAACGTTGCACTGTGTCAGCTAATTGATCATGGGAAGTTACGTAAGAAACATGGTCTAGGCGCATGGCAGAAGTCTGCACTATGGCGTGGGGTGGTTCTTACCAATTTGAGTGCGATGAATTGGTTTTAACGAATTACAGTCTGCAGGAAAGATCTTTCTTGGGGGGATTGCCTGTTAAATAAAAGGTATCTACTGCATCATCGACGCAGGCACTCCCACGACCTTGGCCGGTGTGGCCGTCGGCATCTAATGAGATAAGGCGAGAATTATTTATCTGTGCACGCAGGCCAGCGGCCCATTCGTATGGGGTGGCGGGATCGCGGATGGTGCCGATGATTATTACTGGTGAAGAGTTGGTGGTTTGTGTGACTTTTGTTGGGGTGTGGGAGTTGGTGAAGAATTTACAAGTTAGGCCGCCATATGCCAGGTAGGGGCCGAAGATTGGTGCTTTAGTTGCGAAGATATTTTTGTCGGCGGTGATTTCTTCGATGGTGCGTGGGTCGGTGGAATCAATGCAATCGATGATGGCGCCAGAATCTAATTCGTTGTTAGGGAAAGTTCCATCGGGGGCGCGGCCAGTGTAATTATCGGCCAACGTCAAGAATGTATCACCGTAACCTTCGAGCCCTTGGCGGATTGCAGTGCGTAGTTGTGGCCAGCCTTCGGTGTTGTCATACATCGCATTTGCCATTCCTAAAACAACTATTGATTCGGTGGCTAGGCGGGTATCGCCTTTAACTTCCGTTTTTCTTGGAAGTGGGTTTGCTGCGGCCTTTGCTAGGAGGTTAATGATTTCGGTTTGCGCTTCTTCTGGGGTTTTTGCAAGTGGACATGATGGAAGTTTTAAGCAATTTACGATGAAGGCGGTGACTGCGGTTTCGAAACCGATTGCTTGTTGCAGTGATTGTTTGTATTGCGAAACAGATGGATCAACCGCGCCATCTAAAACCATGCGGCCGACTTTGTCGGGAAATAGTTGGGCATAGAGCGCGCCCATATATGTGCCGTAGGATTTACCTAAGTAATTAAGTTTTTTATCACCGAGCACTTCACGCAGAATATCCATATCGCGTGCGGCATTTGCAGTGCTATATGAATCTAAGTATTTAACTTTAGCTTCACATTTTGCGATAAACGATTTTGCATCCGCGATTGCTTTGGCTAACTCTTCGGCGTTATCGGGCTTGGTGTCGGCGGCGAAGTTGGCATCGCTTTCGGCATCGGTAAAACACTTAATTGGGGCGCTGCGGGCGACGCCGCGGGGATCAAAGCCGACGATGTCATATCGGTCGAGAATGTCGGGGTTGAAGATATATTCGGCGTTATAGGCGTAATCCACGCCTGAGGCGCCGGGGCCGCCGGGGTTGATGATTAGTGAGCCGAGTTTTTTATTTTGCATGGCGGCGGGGTATCTAAGGACTGCGATTTTAAATGTGCCAGTGGTTAAGTTTTCATAATCGATGGGGACTTTTAAGTCTGCGCACTCAAAGTCTTGATAACAGTTATCCCAATTTAGTTTCTGGTCATAATAATCATTAAGGGCAGAAGAAAGTGGTTTTTCAATTGTGCTGGCAGAACCGCAGGCAGTAATTGCTAAGAGTGAAAGTGCGAGTAAAAAAGCAATGCCCGATTTTTGAAATGGGTGGGCGGTTTTGGAAAAAATCATGCCAAGCGACACATCAAAGCTTCGATTGTTAAAAGTGGTGCTGCGTTGTGGCTCAAATTAATCCGCGTTTCCATGATGGCGTTGATCTTCTTCACCGTCGCGGCAGCGGGTGTTTTATGCGCGAAGGTGTTGATTTGATCGAACATATCTATATTAATTAGCGAGCGCGTCAAAGTTTCGGCCGTTGGTTGGTTGGGTTGCGCAGTTGCCGCCTGCACCAGCATTACATCACGATAAAAAGTTGCCATATCAAGAAGTGCGCCATCCAAACAATCGCGCACCATGCGGGTGGCGCGGGATTTCTGTTCCTTCTCTAACTCTTTAACTGCCTTGGAAGCACCGGTTGCCATGCCGCGACCAGTGGCGCCTTTGCCGTATGCCTCTTGCAGCGCGGTGGTCTCTTTCTCATCACGGGCGTCCGATGCGGCGTTGGCTTCTTGCGTTGCTAGATCAATTAACTTTTGAGCAGCTTCATATGCGGCGGCGATGGAAGTTAGTTGCAGCGGCAACTTCATAATCACGCCACGGTTGCTGCGCACGATTTCGTTAGTTGCTAAATACTTGGCGCGGCCAATATGGCCTTGACAAACGCGCGCTGCGAAATCTGCCATCTCTGGGGCGATGCCGTCGCGGTTGATGAGCACGTTAGTGACGGCCGGGGTGCTAGGGGTGCGCAGTTGCAAGTGGCGACAGCGACTGCGGATGGTGGGCAAGAGATCGTGCAGAGTTGGGGCACAGAGCAGCCAAACGGTGCGGCCACCTGGTTCTTCAATGGCTTTGAGAAGTGCGTTGGCGGCGGACTCAGTTAAACGGTCGGCATCTTCCATAACCACAACGCGCCAACCGCCCATGGAGGGCGCCCAAGATGTGCGGGTTAGGAGTTCGCGGACCTCATCGATTTTGATGGAGAGGCCTTCGGTGCAGATGATTTCGATATCGGGGTGGGCGCTGTTTTTTGCGCTGCGACATTCGTTGCAGGCGCCGCATCCGCCAGTTGGGCAGATCAGCGCTTGAGCGAATGCAACCGCCGCGGATGAACGACCGGATCCGGGTGGGCCAGTAAATAACCAAGCGTGCGTCATTGCATGCGTTGAATTTTCGGTTGATTCTTGTGGGGCGTTCGCGGCAGTGACTGCGCTGCGCAAAATATCAATAATGTGTTCTTGGCCGACTAAGTCGCTAAAGACATCGGGCATTTACTTTTTCTTATCTTTCTTTATGGCTTTTGGTTTTTCTACTTTGGTTTTAGGGGTTTTAACTTTTGCAGTTTTAATTTTTGGGACCTTGGCCGACTTGGTTGCTTTGGCTTTTGTGGCGGTAGCAGCGCGGGTTACTGAACTTGATACCGCGTTAGATGCGATGCGAATTGGGCGAAGCAAACGGTTCTCGTGTGGGCCTTTGGCATTACGCTTTAGGCCAGAAAGTTCGGCCACCCGCGAAATAATTTCTTTGTGAATTTCCTCAATTGTCTGGGTGCCATCGACAACGTAATAACGTTCTGGATCAAGTAAGGAAATTTGCAAAAACTCTTCACGCACGCGTTCGTGGAAATTAATTGGTTCAGACTCGATGCGATCATGGGATGTAAGGCGTGACATCGAAATTTCTGCAGGAATATCAATGACAATAGTTAGCGTTGGATACAAACTTTCTGTTGCCCAGCGTGAAATACGAGCAACTTCACCTGGAATCAAAATTCGGCCCGCACCTTGATAAGCGATTGAAGAATCAAAGTAGCGATCGCTGATTACAACATCACCGCGTTCTAGGGCGGGGCGAATAACCGAATAAACATGGTGTGCGCGATCGGCGGCATAGATAAGTGCTTCCGCGCGCGGACTAATTTCGCCAGTGTGATGGCTCAGCAGAGTGTGGCGTAGCTCTTTACCTAAATCAGTTCCACCCGGTTCACGTGAGAGAGTTACAGTTTCACCTTCTTGGATAAGCCACTTTTGTAAAAGTTTTGATTGCGTTGATTTGCCAGTTCCTTCGCCGCCTTCGAATGCGATGAAGACGCCTTTAGTTGGCTCACCGGTAATTCCACCGAGTTCACCTTGCAGGGCAGCTAATACATCTGACCAGAGCGAAACATTTGGGCGATCGCGCATCTGGCGATAAGAAATCGAGCCAATAATTGCGGCGATGAAACCAGCGATGAGAATGGTGACTTGCGCCCCGTTATAAGTAACGACAACGCTTTGGAAGTTGTAAGTATGTTCACCAAAGGCGGCGGCAATGATTGGTGAGATCGCAAGGACGGCCACCAGAGTAATTCGGATAAGTGATTGCACGAAAGCGAAGGTGCGCCCGCGGACTTCATCCTGTACTTCTAAGCCGAGCATAGTGAAACCGGTAACCCAGCAAACGCCGCTGAAAGCACCGAGAATAATTACGATAAATACTGCCACCGCTAAGTTTGAAATAAGTGCGAGTAGAACTAAGAAAAAGCCAGCCGTGGTTAATGATGCGCCAAATAAACGGCGACGTGAAAATTGCGCGAATATCTTTGGGCCAAAGGCGATACCGATTGCAAGGCCAGTAAATACGGCGCCAAATAAAACTCCGTAGGCGGCATCTCCGCCACCGAGATCACCAACGAATGTTCGCGCTAAACCGATTACCGCACCGGCTGCGGTGAAAGCACCAACCATTCCGATAATTACGCCACGAATAATTTTGGAACCAGAGACTGATTTCCAACCATCGATAAGAGATCTAGCAACACCTTCGCCTGCAGTTGATTTTGAGGCGGCACCTTTTGGAAGATCTTTTAGGCCGCGGATTGTCCATGCGGCAAATAAGAATGAAGCGGCATTTATATATAGTGCGATATCAATTGAGTTACTTGGTAAGAATGATGAGAATGATGCGATCGCACCTGAAAGCAAAGTAAGGAGCGAGAATAAAATCGCGGCGATAGGGGCGGTGCCATAGGCAGCAAGTAATGAAACTTGATTAGCGCTCTCTAATTTATCTTTCGGTACCAAATTCGGAACTGATGCTTCTTTAGCGGGTGACCAGAAGAGTGTTAAGCACTCAACTAAAATCATTGCCGCGTATAACCAGAAATAAGTTCCAACAATTGGAATGGAAATATAAAGTGCGGCGCGAAAAATGTCGACCGTCACCATTAAGCGGCGGCGATCAAAGCGATCGGCGATTACTCCAGCGAAAGGTCCGAGAAAAACTGAGGGCAGCAAGCGCGCGATAAAGACACCGGCGATTGCGAAGTTTGCAGTTGCATAAGAGCCTCCGGAAAGTTTTTGGGCCAGCGCAGTTGTCGCCAGAAGTCCGAGCCAATCACCGAGAGATGAGAAGAGCATGGAGTTCCAGAGTTTGCGAAAAGCTGGGATGGCCAAGACGCCGCGGGTGGCATCCTGCTTTGGGGCGGCAGGGGTGGGCAGGCCTGGTGACATGGCCGAAGTCTATCGGGCAGGTGTGGCGGGGCTAAAAGAGGCTTTTTATGGGCTTTAGCGCAGTTGATTCACTGGGTAGCACAAATCATTATTATGCTACCTTTAGGGCATGACAACAATTGACCGCAAAGCTAAGTCAGCCTCTGTCAAGAAAAAAGCAGAAGTTAAACCTGCCAAGCGGAAGATGGCTAAATCCGCTGCAAGTAAAACTGTTGGGGTGCAAACCGTTGGCGTGCGCGAATTAAGACAGAACGCATCAAAAATATTAGACATGGTTAAAGCTGGAGCAATTATTGAGGTTACTGAACATGGCAAACCAGTTGCGCGTTTAGCACCAATTAAGCGTTCGCTATTTGATGAATATATTGAGAGCGGATTGATAAGGCCAGCAGAAAATCCCAATTGGCGTCCGCACCCCGGCCGTGTAAAAATTAAAGGGTTGAAAACTTCCACTGAGATATTGCTGGAAATGCGCGCTGAGGAAAGATTTTGAACTGGTATCTAGATAGCTCAGCGGTTTTAAAACTAATATTTATAGAGAAGGAAACACCAGCACTAGATAAAGTTATGAGCAATAAAGTGATTACCTCGACACTTACTCGAGTAGAGGTAAAGAGAGCTGTAAACCGAATTAATCCTGAGAAATTAAATGTGGCAAATGATGTTTTGGAGCAGATTCAGTATGTTGAATTGGATTCACAGACGCTGCAACTAGCCGAAGCCTTTACATTTGAAATAACTTTGCGGACGCTGGACGCAATTCACGTTGCATCAATTCTGCGAATATCGGATGCCGTGATTGGAATTATTTCTTATGATAAACAGTTGATTACCAATTCTAGAAATATGGGAATAATGGTGTTATCTCCTGGTGCGAAATATTAATTAAAGTTGTCTGAGATTCCAGAGTTTGTGGAAAACCGGGATGCTCAAGACGCTGAGAATCGCGCTCTGGTGATGTAAAAAATAGGGAAACGCGGAGCGGAATAGGCGTTTTCACAGATTCGCGTTCAATAATAGATAAATGCGAAAAAAGAGAATTCTGATTGCTTCCTTGCTTATTTCAATTCTTTTGCCATCTGCTTCTGCAAACGCCGAAACTACCAGGCTGCGCACTGCGCGTACCGTGACAGTAACTATTGATCAAAAAACTATTACCTTGGTGCCGCCAATTTCAAATTCCCCTGGAAAAATTTCTCTTCAAATTGAAAATCCATTAATTGCAAAAGTTGATGGCCTTGTGGTGACCTTACTTGCCACCGGAATAACGCAATACACATTTACTCAGGCTGCGAGTGGGGCATTTGGGGCAGCAACACGAAGCGCAAATTTGTACGTGCTACCCGGCGTGCCAGTTGTTAACCCTTGGGCTAATCAGAGCGTGCCACTTACTGCAGGACAATATGTTTTGGTTGCACCAACTTCTACTTCGCCTGGTTCGTGGTCGTATACATCTTCGAATAGTGCAGTTGCAACGGTAATTGGAAATACTTTGACATTACTTGATGGTGGTGAAGTAACCGTGACTGCTACTCAGGCTCCAACATCAACTTGGAAAACTGCAACAGCAAGTGCGGTAATAACAGTGACAGCGTTAACTCCCACTGTTTCGACTATTCCAGATATTTCGCTGTCCATAAATAGTGTTTCTACTTTAGAAATTAAGGATCCCGTCAGTAATTCGACTGGCACTTGGAGCTATTCTTCAAGTAACTCGGCAATAGCCAGCATCATCGGTCGACGTATAACTGCTTTGACTCCCGGATCTGTTGTGATTACAGCAAAGCAAGCCAGATCGGGCGCATATCGCTCGTATACGACAACGTTTAAAGTAAATATAGATGCAATCGAACCATCACTTTCTTCAGGTGGATTCGTTGATACAACTATAAATTTGTCGACGGTTAGTAAGGCATTCTCGCTATTTACACCGTTATCAAATTCTCCCGGAAGGTGGGAGGTTAGATCTTCAGATGAAAGCATCGTTGGTGTCGGCGCGATTTCTTTAACTAATGAGATTTCACTTATCGCATACAAACCGGGCACAGTGAAATTAACTGCAACACAAGGAACTTCTGGGACATTTGGGTCTGTAACACCAAATCCGATCACTATTACGGTTAAGGGAATCCCTGTAATTTCAAAGTTAACAGATTTGGAAAGAGTCTCTGGCGATCCTGATTTTGCCATTACATTCCCTGTTTCATCCTCACCAGGTGCTTGGACAATAACTTCTAGCGCACCAAATGTATCGACAGTGAAACTTAACTCAATCACATTTACAGATGCTGGAACATCAACAATAACTTTGTCACAAGCGGCTAGCGAGAATTGGTTGGCAGCGAATACCACTTTTCTTGTTCGCGTAAATGGACTTACTCCGACTCTGGGAGCATTTAACCAAGTTAGTGTTGGAGTAAATGAGAAACTGCCCGTATCTGCGTTTCCTATGAGTAATTCTAAAGGGGCGTGGATTGCCACTAGTGATAATTTAGCGATTGCCACATTTATAAATGGTTCGATTGTGGGCGTTGCACCGGGTACAACAAAAATTAGTGCTTATCAAGAAGCGGCTGGGAAATATGGACGCTCAAATATATTAAGTACGACTATTACGGTTAAGCCCAATCCAATAGTAGAAAAATTAGCAAATATAACTACTACCTTGGGAAGTGCACCAATTACGGTCAGTTACCCGAAGTCAAATTCAAATGGTGGATGGGTGTTGGACGCCGTGAATAAATCTGTGGTTTCTATTTCTGGAAATAGATTGACCTTTGTGGGTCTGGGAGAAACAGAAATAACTGCGCGACAACTGCCAACTGCTCAATATGGTGGAGCGGAACAAAAATTTACTGTCAACGTTGTAGCACCGCCAGCACCTAAAGCCATTGCATCAGTTTCAGGAAGAAAAATTAAAGTTTTAGTTCAGAATGCCACGCCATCTAGTATCAGCATCACAATAAATGGAAAAATTGTAAGACCGGGGACAACTTCTGTCGGTCCCGGAAAACGCAAGGTCGAAGTAAAGGTCGCTGGGGAGTTAATTTTAAGCAAAACTTTCACTATTAAATAATTAAGTCTTCAAAAAAGTGAGAGTTAAAAAAGGCTTTTTATGCTCTCTTCAAGTGAGTAAATGGATTCGAAGCCGAGCGCTGATTTTGCAAGGCTGACATCGGCGCAAAGTGATGCTGGATCTCCAGCACGACGTTCTGTTTCAATAACTTTAGTATCGGTTTTGTTCATTGCAGTTGAAACTAAATTAACAATCTCGCGCACTGATGCACCGCGACCTGTTCCAATGTTAATTGCTGGTGGAAGTTGGTGCTTAACATCTGCGGCAGCTAAATGTGCGCGGGCAATATCGCGCACGTCGACGTAATCGCGGATGCAAGTGCCATCGGTGGTTGCGTAATCAGTGCCGTAAATAACTGGGGCGTGGCCGACTTTAATTTTGTTGATGACAATTGGAACTAAATTCTCGACAGAGTTATCGAGTAGTTCGGGAGATGCCGCTGAGCCGACAACATTGAAAAAGCGGAGTGAAGTTCCGTGATTGCCTTTAATGTTGATGAAGCGCTCGACATAACTTTCGGCTTGGTATTTGGAATCTCCGTATGGCGAGATCGGATCTTTCGGGCCATCTTCGGTGCAGGGATCCATGGTGTCAGGGCTGCCGTAGACAGCGGCAGTGGAAGAGAAGATAAAGTTTTTTACGCTATTGCGTTCGGCGATTTTTAGTAGCTCGATAGTGGAAGTTAAGTTGACTTCGAAATACTCATCAGATTTTTCCATTGATTCGCCAACTGCTTTAAGGGCTGCAGTGTGAACAATGCCCGTGACTTTATGTTTTTGAATTGTTGTCTCGAGCTCGTTGAAATCGAGGATGTCGGCAGTTATAAATGGGATCTCAAGGTTATGTTTTTTGCGAAGGAAGGTGACGCGTGATTCGAGGCCTTGATAGAGCGAGTCATAGAGAACAACGTTTTTGCCAGCGCGAATAAATTCATCAGCGATATGCGTGCCGATGTAGCCAGCGCCTCCGGTGATTAACCAAGTTTCACGATCACTCATGCGCAAAGTCTATCTATTGAGACTCTGCATGTATGTATTGAGCTAAATGCATCGATTTTTAAATTCTTTAAAGTTGTAGCACCTTTATTTCTTTTGTGCTACAATTTCGGAATGCCCACTCGCACTGTTACTAAAAAAACGATTCAGCCAAAGAAAAAAGTTACCGCTGTAAAAAAACAAACGCAGAGGAAATCTATTGTCGAAACTGAAATTGAGAACAAAGTTGGAATTCGTGAAATACGTCAAAATGCATCTCAAGTGATCAGTCGCGTGAAATCTGGGGAAACAATTTTTATTACTCAGTGGGGCAAGGTTGTCGCAAAACTCATTCCGGTCGATGCTGGTCTGCCTTCTTGGAATGAATTAGTAGCG
>Ga0335396_10006692_pt1 | contig 11334 bp, 5 predicted proteins | sample FRY02_FD_205743 | JGI IMG/M metagenome (GOLD analysis project Ga0335396, IMG submission 205743) | Freshwater microbial communities from Lake Fryxell liftoff mats and glacier meltwater in Antarctica - FRY-02 (spades assembly) (version 2) | ecosystem: Environmental > Aquatic > Freshwater > Ice >... | reverse complement strand
ACGATAGTCCCGGAAAACTGAAACGCTTCATTTGAGACTCCAACCCCACCACACTAAGCTGGCCCGGCTGTCCCGGAACGTCTAACCAAACCGTAGGGTATGACAAGCAAACCCAACCAGTGACAGCTTTCTATCGCTCACTAGATCTCGCGATCCACACCAGGGCTCCACCAGAAAAATTCAGTTTGCGACGGCACACCAACAAATCTCCCAGGACCAAATCCCGGCACCTTGAAATAAACGCACCCCTGACGGATTCACAACGAACGGCGAGCATGAACTTCGAAGTCTCAACGCAACGCTGTCCAAAGGCTCCGCCACTGCCGTCACGACGCTGGAGAGCAACGTCGCGGAGCTAATCCTGAAGGAATACCTTTCCGTCCAGACTCCCGTCGAGAAAGCGTCAGTCACTGAATGAGCCCGGAGGAACTGAAACAGCACATTCGCCAGATCACAGTGTGGAAACGCGGCGAACAGCGAGCACCGCATAAACCGTTGTTGTTGCTGTACGCATTGGAACGATGTCTGAATGACGGCTCCTTTCCCTCTTCCTTTCTTTGGGCTGGTTTTTCCTGCTTGGAGGTCGAGGGGCAGTTCGTGAGCAGTCGCACCGACGAGCGGCTTTTGAATCGCGCAATGCAAATTAATACGGTTGCCGTCCTTCAATGACAGTAAAAGTCCGATTCAACGGCAGATCAACCAGAATCTGTTGATCTCCATTGGGCCAGGAGATGACAGCCTTCTCAATATGCTGAATCTCACCGAGACCAAAATGAAGTATTTCTGATGAAGCAGAGGCAAAGCTGCCTCCATTCTTCAACTGCCTCAGAATCACTCGCCCAGAATCTGTATGAATCTCAACGACGGTTCCCGTCGGTATTCTGGTTCCGTGCTTTCCGATGAGTCGAATACCAATCCATTTTCGTTGAGGATTCTCAGATTCGTTCCGAAGCACTGCGACACTACTGTCGAGGCTTGAGATGATCAGATCAATATCTCCATCTTCATCAATGTCACCGGCCGAAACACCACGGGAACTATGAGGCGTGTGGAAAAAGTCTCCGGCATGTGCAGAGGCATCCAGAAGTTGCGCCCCGTCTTTGTTAGACAGTAACCATGGCGTCTGCAGAACCGTTGATTCTGCCGGATACTTGATCACATGACCATTGGCAACAAAAGCGTCTTCGTCTCCATCGTTATCAAAATCTGCGAGGACTGTTCCCCATCCAACTCTCTTCGTTGAAAGTAACTCAAGACCAAACCCTGTTGAGAGCTCCTGAAACAGCAGATCGCCAATATTCGCGTAGAAGCAAATTGATTCATGTTCATAATTTGTCACCCAGAGATCTGGTTTACCGTCCAGGTTGAGATCGCCACAATCCACGCCCATGCTGCCATTGACAGCGCCATTGCATCCAACGGCGGTACCAGATCTCCAGCCAATCTCTGTTAGCTCACCACCATCGTTCGAGTAGAGAAAATTTGGATCAGTGTCATTTGCAACGTAGAGATCCAGATCTGAGTCCAGATCAAGGTCGACCATGATTGCACCCAGGCCCTTGCTCGGAGTGCTCCGGGGCAGCGACTTTCTCAGGAATCGACCATCTCCATTCCCGGTGTAGAAATCATCTGTTATGCCCGAGAAACTGCGGGGCGGACAGATCTCCCTATGTCTCTTATCCGGGGACATACAAACCGGATGATTACCCAACGACCAGTCGGCGTAGCGCACCACATACAAATCAGCAATCCCGTCTCCCGTAACATCGCCAAACACTGCGCTCGAACTCCATTCCTGTTCCGTCAATCCTGCGCTGTTTGCTGTCTCCAGAAAACTTCCATCACCCTGATTCAGGAAAAGAGTCAGCGCACCATAGCCGGTCAGCAAAACATCAGTGAATCCATCGTTATCAACATCATGAATCGTCACGCCATGACTGTAAGATACGGCTTGCTGAAGACCTGCCGGTTCATCGCAGCGTTGAAAAGCAATTCCCGTGTCTTGACGAAATAAACCGTTTTTCTCACCTCTTATGCCGGAAGCGGAAATATGACCGCCACCTGCAAAAAAAAGATCCAGCTTCCCATCCTGGTCGAAGTCAAAAATTCCGACACCTCCTCCCAAAGATTCCAGAATCGTCGACATTTCAGATTCGTGCGAATTTCGGTAGTGAAAACTGACGTTCCACAGGCTGGCACACTCCGTGAAACGAATCTGCGGCACTACTGCTTTTGACGGCTGTGAAACCTCGGCATCACGGCAGCCGACATGAAAAATCATGCACCAAATGCAACAAACAATTAACCGCCTCATGGAGTATCGCTCATCTAGGACGCTATGAAAAATCGGAACCCTGATCGCTCGCGGCAGAAGTGCTTCCTTCTGAAATAGATTTCGGCACCTCGCTCGATCAGCGAGGATAAATTCTTCATAAGTCAGGCCAACAGGAATATCCCCGAGGCACACGGCATTCGAAGAATCGACCGCAGCGTCCCGAGTGTCGTCATTCTTTCGCATAGAAAACCAATCCAGCTAGGATGCATTCCTGCTGAATGGAGTTCCGTTGTATGACTCCGCTGGCGGCTGGACAAGTCTCACCAAGGCTTTTGTGCTGTTCTCATAACTGAGTTCTGGTATGATTCAGCCTGACAGCTGACAGTTGGTGAACCTTCCTCACTCACGAATTCATGCGTGGGAAGTCAACAGCTTCGTTTCAGTGACATTTTTCCAACAGGCATCTCCCCCGAATCTCTTTATGCAATCACTGCTGTTTCGGACGTCTCTGGTCGCAGTCTTTCTCAGCGGATGTGGCGGTGATGCGGCACCGCCAACGTCAACATCAGGCGAAGCCGTCGATGAGGTGGATGCGGTGGAGTTACACCTGCAGGTCGTCACGTTCTGCGGAAACTGTCATGCCTGTCCTTCACCTGATTCTTTTCCTCGCGACGCATGGTTTAATGAAGTACAGAGGGGATTCAAGTTTTACGATGAATCGGGCCGCGAGGACCTGCAGCGACCACGTCCTGTTGATGTCGTCGATTACTATCGCGCAAGAGCTCCGGAAAAGTTGTCAACAGCAGTCACTCGCTTCAAGCCAGACTCAAGCCTGCAGTTTCGGAAAACTCAGTGGCATTCAAAGTCGGCTGGCGATTCTCCGATGATATCTGCTCTGACAATCCGTGTGTCGCAGGCAGATACAACCAAAAAGATTATTGCGTCCGACATGCGGACCGGGGAGATCGTTGAGATCACGCCCGGTCTGGAGAGCTGTACTGCCAGACTCATTGCAAAACTTAAACATCCGGCAAAAACAGTGTGCTGTGACCTCGACAGGGATGGAAAGGAAGACCTCCTCGTCGCAGAACTTGGAAGCCAACTGCCGTCCGACAATCGAGTGGGAGAAGTCGTATGGATTCGGTCAATTGATTCAGAAGTCCCCGAATCCCCCGTCGTGATCGCGGGCAGATTAGGCCGCGTCTCAGACGTCGTGGTTCTGGATGCGGACAACGATGGCGATCAGGATATTGTTGTGTCGGTCTTTGGCTGGCAAAAAACAGGAGAAATCCTGCTCCTGGAGCACGCTGATTCGGGGGGCAGTCCCTCGGCAGCCAGATTTTCGACTCATGTGATCGATGCTCGTCATGGCACTATTCAAACAGGCGTTTACGATATGAACAGAGATGGCACGCAGGACCTGCTGGCACTAATTAGTCAGGAACATGAACAGATCGTCCTGTTTCCGGGCAAGAGCGACGGTCAGTTTGATATCCCCCGGGTTGTTTTCGACGCCGGCGAGCCGGCTTTCGGCTCAAGCAGCATGGGGGTCGTTGATATCGACAACGATGGTGACCCGGATTCGATTTATACAAACGGTGATACGCTGGACAGTTATTACGTCAAACCCTATCACGGCGTCCACTGGATGGAAAACGAGGGAACCTTGCCGTTTCAACATCACAGGCTGGCCACTTTCGCGGGCGCGACCTGTGTGGTTCCGGGAGACTTTGATGGAGATGGAGATTGTGATCTGATCGCATCCAGCTTTCTTCCAAAAATCCTGAAGACGCAAATCCAACAGAGCTCCTACCCGACATTAATCTGGCTGGAGCAGCAGAAAGGGCGTTTCGATTCGTATTTACTCGAGACTGCGGAAGTGGGGCACATGGTAATACTTGCCGACGATCTGGATGCCGATGGTGCGTCAGACCTGATTGTTGGACACTACATTGACGGCTCTTATTCAGGGACGCCTTCCGTCAGCATCTGGTGGAATCGCAGAACGAAAGCTAGTCCGGGAGAACGAGGAGTTCAGGTCGATCTTCCCTGATCACAAAACGACCATGGACCGGGATGTCGTCAAAACGTTGAATTGAGCGGTTTGGCCAATGCACAACAAGTGAAAAATGAGTCCCGCTGCCAGGGAGCGAAACAACCATCCGATTTTCATTGCTTGCCTGAAATCCGCTGCCCGACACCAAAAAATAATAACTCGTCTTGCCGGAAGAGATCACCTCCACCATAGCTCCGGTGGGGATACGTTCGGATTGCTGACCTATCAATTTCAAAGAAACGCCCATGCCGACGGCTTCGCTCAAATTCGTCAGGAGAGCGGCGGGACTTCCTGCGTGAGTCACACACAAGTCTTCTCGCTGATCACCATTCCAGTCGAGCTTTGCTACAGCCCGCCCGTAATTACTTTTCGAAAAGTAGGCCCCGGCTTCGGATTCCTCACACAGCAGAAAACCATCAGAGCCATTATTACGAAACATCTCCCCCTTCATTGCAGATCGGATACCAAGTTTCGAGTAGTCCTCAAGGTGCCCGTTCGAGATAAACAGATCCAGATCCATGTCAAGGTCTGCGTCCAGAAACTGTGTTCCCCACCCCATACTTTGAACGCTGATCTCGCGCAAGCCATGGGTACGCGTTTGGTCCAAAAAAAAACCATCTTGCTGCTGAATAAACAGACTGTTTGGCTGTCCGACAAAATTCGTAACGAACAGATCAAGCAGCCCGTCCTGGTTCACATCACCCGCAGCGATGCCCATACCGGCCAGCGGAAGTCCATCATCGCCAAACTCCACGCCACGAAAGCGGCTTTCAGTCATAATACTTTCATCCTCACCGGATGTTTGAAACTGCATCAGGCGATTGGGAGTCGTGTCATTGGCGACAAAGATGGAGTTGCCCGTCTCCGGTATCAAGCGTCCGGCAATAATTCCCATCCCTTTGCCGATCATGCCCATGGAGTCGGCGTCAGGGCTTACTTTGCAAAAACTACCATCACCCTGATTCAGGATTACTTCATCCACTTCGCCAGCAAACAACGTTGGTCGGCACTGCACAGGACGTCCGTGACTATTGCAACTCCGAGCAATTGCATCACCATTCAGATAATGGACAACATAGATTTCAGGGAAGGTATCACCATTCAGGTCGCACATTGCCGCGGACATCGACCACCCGGCTTGATGCGCAGAATGCAGATCGACACAGGCGGAAAAAGTGCCGTCACCGTTGCTCAGGAATAACTTATCTCGACCAATATTGCAGACGTAAACGTCACTGAATCCGTCTCCATTGACGTCACCAACAGCGACTCCCTGGCCGTAGTCGGAATCATCAAGCCCCGCAATCTGATCAACTCTCTCGAACGACTTTCCTCTGATGTTGCGATAAAGAACGTCTGTCGCCTCACGTTCATCAGAACTGTATCCCGGCGTAATACCCTGTGAAAACCAAAGATCGGGCCAATCATCCGAATCGATGTCGACGGCCGCCACTCCGCCGGCGCTGATTTCATACATTCGGGGAGCCGCAGCACTACGGTAACCTGCAAACTGAAAGTGTAGCCCGACTTCAGACGCATCGTCGCGAAAGCTTATCCCTGGAATTATTTTCCGCAGGTCCACAGTCTCGCCTTTCCCATCCAGCAGGGAAATCACGGGGACCGGAATGCGTCTCAATGGGTCTAAATTCTCGTGAAGAGAGACAAAAGATGATCCCTTCCTGATTTCCGCGTTGAGCGTTGCAATTCGATTTGCTGCGGAATCAGAGTTCTGACCGTTTTTCCGCACCAGCTGTTGCCATCCAATGGCCTCAGTGAGACGTCCCATAGATTCCAGATGCTTACTGATTTTCTCTATTCGGTCCACCGAAGGGAATATCCCTTCGCTCTCACTATCCACCACCAGAGCCTTAAGTTTAACGACCTGCTGATGACGAAATGATAGCGTCCCGGCCAATTCCAGGAACTCTGTCTTAGGAAGCAGGAGCATGAGCTGATAGAGCGCACCAGCATGATCTGAGTCGCCAGAGATGGACTCCGCAAAACAACGAAGAGCTCCTGCAGAGTCTTTCTTCTGGAGGCACCATAATCCTTTGACATACCAGACATTCGGATCAGTGTCACTATCGGCGGATTCCGGTAGCTGTGAATTCCAGCGAGGGATCAAGTCCCATAGGCCGGAGTTTACCAAGGCAACACCAAGGAAGCCATGATAGGCACTGTCGATGACTCCATTGAGCAATCCTTGTTCAACGACCTCTGTCAGGATGTGTGTGTCACTGTGGTTCGAGTTACCTGAGCTGTGAAAAAATAGTGATCTCCAGCGTCTTTCCACAGGATCAGAAAGCAACACTCTGATCATGGCAGCATCCGATGAATCAATCCAGTGTTTCTCGGGCCAGGCGACCGCAAACAAAGCTGCAGATGGACATTGGCCTTGATGCACCAGTACATTCAAATGCTCACGAATCTGGCGATTGCGTCCCTGAACTCGCAGCAGTTCCATCAGACCGACCCGTGCCTTTACGTTGTCGAAATCTGCAGCCAAAGCCAGATGATACTGCCGCTCCGCGTCATAGATGGCTCCTTCAGACAGGGAGGCCTGTGCCGCCAGAAATCGTTGGTTCGATTCCGAAAGCTGACTGCCCTCTCTATGTTCGGAACGACATCCCACAGATGAAGTCATAAAAGAGACGATCACCAGGCTCATGAGTTGTCCGGTAACGGTTCTCATGAAAACTCTCAACACGGAGTAACTTTTCGTAACATCCGTATCAGAATCTTTCAGAATGGTCTTCAGCGGACTCTGCATTGAAGTTAATGGACGCATCATTCACTTTCCGGAAGAACGTATAAGTGATCGCGCCCCTCCACCACTGCCATCCGACCGGAAACCGGCATTTGGAGGGTTTGTGTTTTTCCTTTCGGCCATGCTATCGTGAGGGCCACACTTTTGCGGCTGCTGGGACCCAACCCAAAGAACAGGCATTTCTGGTGGGAAGCCATATACCCATCACCTGCAGTGACTTGCCGGCTGACGACTCTGTTCTCAATTGCAACGGTGGTGCGACATCCTACCGGAATGCGGGGCGAATCGTCTCCGATAAGCTTCAATGTTGAATACCGACCCCGTTGCCGAGAGGTGTTCGTCAGAATGACCGCATCCTCAAGGAGATTGCTGACCGCAAAGTCTGTCAGCCCGTCTCTGTTCCAGTCGATGACCGCTACGCTCCGCCCCAAATGCTGGGCCTGAAACCAGGGGCCGATCGTACTGTTATCGACATGGCAAAATCTCTGTCCGTCCGAGTTCATGAAAAACAGGGGGGGCATCTGAAATAAACTGCCGGAATGTCTCTGATCGTTTACATGGCCGTTGACCATAAACAAGTCCTGCCAGCCATCGTTGTCAACATCTGAAAGTACGGTTCCGAATCCAAGTGTCGATCGGCCTGGATCAGTCAGCGAAAATGCGTGAGTCACATCGTGATAGGAATGGTGCGATGTCTGCAGATATAGCGTATTGGTTTCATTTTCAAAGTTCGTTATGAAAAGGTCCCCGAGAACGTCGCCGTTAACGTCACCGAACGCGACCCCCATGCAGGCTGTTGCCCGTCCGGCCCCATTAATCGCGAGCCCTCTTGCATTTGCGTGTTCTGAAAAAAAACCAGGGTGAGAATCCGGCGACGCAAAGAAGTGGTTGGGACACCCATCGTTCGCCACAAACACATCCAGCCGGTTACGATGCTCAAAATCCGCAACGATAATTCCCAGTCCCCTGCCGTTCGGAGCGACGAAGCCGTTTGGTAGGGTCTGATCCCGGAAGTCACCATCGCCGACGGCTCCCAGAAACTGGTCCTGCGCTGCGTCAAATTGGTCAGGTCGGCACGTCTGCTTTTGTCCTGACGTGTCATTGCAGACACGACTGAAAACATCTTCACCGGCAAGATAGTTTACAACGTAAATATCGACATGACCATCAAGGTTGAGATCAGCAATGGCACAGCTTGTAGACCACGAATCCTGCTCCATTGCGTTGACGTCACTCCTCTCAGTAAAGGTTCCGTCGCCATTATTCATATGCAGGCTATTGAGCCCGATATTCGCTACGAAGATATCCGGAAAACCATCATGATCGAGATCTCCTGAGGCCACACCCTGACTAAACCGAAGTTCTTCCACACGTGATTCTTCAGTCACGTTACTGAACAGTAATCCGCGTCTGTTTCTGAACAGTTGATCTGAGCACCGACTGCGAAAACTGTCTCCATCCCCGCCCTGGGCGAACCATAAATCGGGCCAGTCATCCTGATCGATGTCCAGAACCGCTGTGCCCCCTCCCGTAAACTCATGCATTCGCTGAAAACCCTCTTGCCCGCGCGGCGTACCATTAATGTACTGAAACTGGAGTCCCAAAGACTTCGTATCGTCTCTGAACGAGACAACTCCTTGTGGGTTTGCTCCAAAGCTCTCGTCGGATGACGATCCACGAAAACTGCCTGATGCCGGAAGTGGAAAGGAGGAATAATCAAACGTCAAGACTGAGGTCCCGGGTGGGTGCAGGCGGTAATTTCCAAAGTCATCAAACTTGCTCTCCAGACGAAACGCCGCTTCTCCAGCCAGACGACAGTTCGGGTACTGGGATGAACAGAGCCTGAACCAGCCGTAAGCCTCCCACATCAAACCAATTTCTTCAGCAGTTCCTGCTGTCTCCAGCAGCTGCGACTCTTCACCGAGGCTACTGACACGTTCGACGAGCTGGCGATATTTATCCAACTGCTGCGATTTAATCCTCAATGTGGAACTGACTGCAGCATCAAGTTGCTCAAGGCATTGTGCCAACTGATTCAGGGAGACGGCATCCGTTCCATCTCGCAGGATTGATTCGCTGAAGGCACGTACCGCAGTTGCATTGTTTCGGAGTCCCGCCTGCCACAGACCGGTGATCTTCCAGTATTGACTGTACTCCTTCGCCTCGCCAGGACATTCTTGATACCAGTCCGGCATTTGCCCGATCTCTGTCGACAGCAGAATCTCTCCCAACAGCAGCCACGCAGGGACGAAGTCCGGTGAATCGGAAATAAGCTTTTGTGCAGATGTTTTCGCTGACTCAAACCTGCCGTTCAGAAAATCAATCCGCGCATATCCCAGGCGGGCGAGATAATCGTCCATACGGATCTGCTCTCTGTCAGGAAGCAAGTCAGGAGAGAAGACTCGCGACTTTGCCTGTGAGAGCAGAAAGAGGTGAAAGTTAGTAAATCGTCCTGCTCGAATCAGGTGAATAGTCGTCAGCACAAGCTCCTTTTCAAGCCCAACGACCGCGTAGATCTTCAGAAGATGTTCATGGGCTTCGATATCATCCATGTTCTGCTTGCAGGCTAACCGCAGACATCGTTCTGCCTCAGTCAAGTTTTTGAGTTGCTCCAACTGCAGTTTGCCGGACTTCAAATAGGATTGATATGCCCTCTGTGGATCAACGGCAGACTTTTCAAGCGATGCCAACGCCTCGGCATGTCTCTTTTCAAGGATCGCAATCTCTGCAGCGAGGAAATGAGCTGCAGCATTGCCCTCATCCAGACGAATGACCTGTGTCACGGCGTCCTGAGCCACCAGCAGATTGCCGCGCAGCATCTGCGTCCGGGCTTGTTTAAGGAGCGACTCTATTGACGGATGTGCCCCCAGCCAATACCAACAAGTCCCGCCGAGCATCAGCATCGCGAATAAAATTACGGAAAGAGTGCAGTAACGTTTGTCAGCAGGAATCATTGCCAACAACCCCGATCACGCCCGTGGTTTGGAATCATGACGTTCCTTGAAAAAAACGAATGGATGCAACACGACTACCGCCGCATCACAGTCGTGACCAGTGTTTGGCAATCTTCGAAAGCGAGGTGACGCAGGTTAATAACCGTGACAAGCCTGGCACGAGAATCGATTTATAAAACTCAGGGAAGTGACTGGCTATTTTCTGGCTCGGGAACGGTTACATTCGCCTTGATCGGCTCGTCTTTGCTACCTGACGTTGCGGACGCAATCAGTTGGATAGCTTCCGAATTACTCGGATCGAAAAGAAAAACGCTCCTTAGAACCGCTATCCCTTCGGCCGGGTCGCCATGCTCCACGAGTATTCTTCCAATTTCAAGCCTCACTTCCGCGTTCTGGGGATCCGACGATAGTTGGGAGAACAAGTCTCTGAGTTTCGACTGCGCCTGATGCTGTTCTTCACTTGCACGAAGAATCTCGTCAGCCTTGATGAGATCACTGGTGCGACGCAAGGCCATCGCATAGTGATAACGCGCCGCTGGGTCAAACGGCTTAATCCCGTAGGCCGCTTCCAGCAACGACAACGCCTTTTCTGGCTCATTTTTTGCCAGATGAATCTGCCCCAAAAGGCAAAGCGAATCGAAATGCCGTGAGTCGAAAGCTAAAGCGGCTGCCGCAGTATTTCCCGCGTCATCAACGAATCCCATTTTGAACTTTGCAGTTGCTAATCCCGAAAGAGCCTCGACATTGTGCGGGGCTTCGCGAAGACAGCACTCAAATGCGGCGACAGCTTCGGGCAGCTGATTCAGCTCCAGTCGCACGCGTCCAAGTTGCAGAAGCAGATCTATCGCCCCCGGGCTGATCTTCAAGCCCTCCTCGAATTCTGCCAGTGCCCGAGCCCAAAGTGCCCCCTCAAGATAGTACATACCCTCAACAAGCCACGGCCGCGAATCCTCGGGATAGTCGCGCTTCCATGCCTGAATGACCGCTAATGCCTGAGGAATCTGAAACGTCTGCAGATAACCAATCGAGACAGCTTCGCATAATTCCCTGCCATCCTCGCCGGGATCCAGGAAGAGGGATTCGATCTGCCGCTGAACTGGCAGGAACTGGCCACTTTGGGCCATGGCAAAACAATCTTCTGCTTTCACTCGTTTTTCAGAGAAGCCAAGTGCTGCAGACTCTCTGAGATTCAATGCCATAGCGTTTATGTTGCCACTCAGTCGATAAGCTCTCGCCAGGTAGAACCTTGCCTCACCGTTCGCACTGTCAAGCGTGACGGCAG
>Ga0335396_10006691_pt1 | contig 11336 bp, 17 predicted proteins | sample FRY02_FD_205743 | JGI IMG/M metagenome (GOLD analysis project Ga0335396, IMG submission 205743) | Freshwater microbial communities from Lake Fryxell liftoff mats and glacier meltwater in Antarctica - FRY-02 (spades assembly) (version 2) | ecosystem: Environmental > Aquatic > Freshwater > Ice >... | reverse complement strand
GTTGATAATTTTCATCCAGATTCTTTCATAGGAATGAAAGATTTTGATTTTAATGATCCATTTTCATACAAAGAACATTATTTGTGTGATTTATCTGACTATGTTTCTCTTTAAACAATAAATGATTGTTATCGATTATTTGATTAAAAGAATATGTCCCTAAAAGGAGAACTATGGGAGTTGTTGGAAATTTCTTGTTCATATCGTTTGCATTTAACTTCGGTTTAATACTTTATACTTTATTTTTAGTTTTGATTTATAGGTTTTTCTTAAGAGAAAAACCAGAACAGAAATCTGAATATGTTATGGATGAAATTCCGGCGGCAGAAGCAACGGCGCAAATGGAAGAGATCCCTATTGATGTATAGATTTATATAATTTATATAAATATAATATTTATTTTTTTACTTGTTCACCATCGATTGCCCTTATCTTTCATTCCAGTCATACTGAATACCATACCTACTAACATGGCAGATTCGGAATTCTCTTCTGCATTGTTAAATAGAATAGATGCTTGAGTTAAAAATTCTTTATCTTTTTCTTCTTTTTCTTCTTTTTCTTCTTTTTCTTCTATTCTTTAAGTAGCAAAGATGAATACTTATCAATACATTTTTTACAACCAGCCGTTCTTCCATTCTCGAAATGAAAATTTGATTTAGCATCATCACCTTTCTGTCTATATAAATTTCCCAAATGAAAAAAACTTTCTCCAACTGGAAAAGAATCTTCAAAATGCCTTATAGCTTGATCAATATTATCCCATTTTTGATACAATAAACCCATGTTATAATTAACTGTTTTATCACTAGGTTTCAACGCGTAAGCCCGGAGAAGAAGAATTTGAGCTTCTCCTTCGTCTTCAAGTTTACTTGCTTGTTCGCAAAGAGTATCTACTGTTTCATTTACAACGAATTTGAGTTTCGACATAGTAAACTATTTTGATTTAAAATATTTTATTTAATTTTCATTTTTGGAAATCTAAGTTAAAAAGAGTATCTTCTTAAAATATATTATGTCTCTTAAGAATTTGATTAAAGAAATCGAGGAAGGAGGAAGTAGGTTTAAAAAGTATTTTTCTGATCCTGATATTTTAATTTCTGGACTCAAGGAACTCGATAATGATATCATCGAACAAGAAGATGTTAAGAATGATTTTGTTAAAATCGTTAAAGCCTTTATTACTTCTCAAGCAAGGGGTGTTTTGGATGAGAAGGATTTAAAACACTCTCTTCTTCTTGGTGGTCCCGGGATTGGTAAAACTATGATTGCTCGAATTTTATGTAAGATTTTTGTAGGATTAGGTTTTATTGGAGGGCAGAAAACATGTACTAAATTTCCAGATTTTGACAAACTTAGAGATGAATTGCTTCGAAGGAGAGGAGTGACAATTAGAAATTACGAACTTAAGATGAGAAGGATTGCTCAAAAAATCAACACTGTTAATAAAGCCTCTATTCATGCTCGAAAATGTTTATCACTTTTAGTGGCTAATCCTCATCCATCCGGAGGTCAATTAACTACTGAAATTTCTAAAATCATCGATATTATCGAGAGTTCCAATACTGAATTAAATGAGCTTTCAGTTGTAGATAAAGAAAAATCTAGTAGCTTAGAAATCCAGGCTGATAAACACATGGCTAAAACCAAGGATGATCCTACCCTTCCATTTAAGATTATTAATGTAGAAGATGTGGTTAGTAGATATGTAGGTGATACTTCTCATCGTTGTGTAGAGATGATGAATGATTGTCTTGATACGGTAGCTTTATTCGATGAAGCCTATAATTTATGTGGCAAATCTCATCTATCAGAAGGATATGGGAAAACTGCCTTAACCACTATCAATCGATACATGTCTGAATATCCCGACAGATTGGTGGTTATATTCAGTGGATATAAAAAGGATATTGAAGAGAATTTGTTTTCAGTTCAAGAAGGTCTCTCGTCTCGTTTCACTTATCGATTTGAAATGAAGCCATATTCGGTCAATGGTTTGGCTAAGATCTATATTATTGCTCTCAAGAAAGCTAAATGGAAGATGGAAAATACTCCAGAATTACGAGAATTACTCAAGGAAGCTCAAGAATCTGGAGGAATCGATGAGAGAGGATTATTCGCCTATCAGGGGAGAGACATGTACAATTTGGCCAGATATACCAAGGATATTTATAGTGAGAAGATTTTTGATGAAATTTTAGCTGGAAAAAAGGTAGGAGATAGTATCACTGATATGGAAGTTGTCAAGCAAGCACTTGAAAAATTCAAGGATATCAGGAAAAACGAGAAGATTTCAAGACCTAGCGAGGGGAGGTTTAATATTAATGATTTCCTTAATGGTTAAATTATTCTTATATAAAATATAGTGTTCCATACTATATTTTATTCTTATATAAAATATAGTGTTCCATACTATATTTTATTCTTATATAAAATATAGTATGGAACCCATCGTTCAAAAATTAATAAATATAATAAATAAGAAAAAAATTAAAGTAGTCACTATTTCAGAACCCAACCATCGTTCATATACTTCCCATACTTTCAACTATCTTTTACTAAAATCACTGCTCCAAAAAACTAACATCAATACTTTTTCTAGTGAAAAATTAGGAGTATTTGATGCTATGATGATTGATTGGTATCTCCAAAATAAAAAAGATATTCCGTTTGATTCTTTCGAATATAAGGGCTTAGGAACCAAAAGATGGTTGGATTATTTTAAAAAATTAAGAAAAGATAGATATAATTTTGTAGGAGTAGAATTTAATCCATATAATCCATATCAGTATGAACAAGAAGCTCTCAAGGATCTTTTCTCCGAAAAATTTATTGAATCACTTTTTTATCCTTTGGACGGAGGAGGAGAAATAGAAGTAGAAACTGAGAATGATCGTTTAGCCAGGGATTCATTTGAGTGTATAAATGATTTCTATAAAAATAGAGAAAGTTTTTTCTCTTTGAATGTAAAGAGAACATTAGAAAAATATGATAATTTATTTATCGTTGGATTTCATTTATCTAAGGGTGATCCTATTGGAAAAATGATCAAAAAAATGTATCCAGATGAATCTTTATTTCTTGGAAGCTCTGCCTTAAATATTAAGACTCAGATCTTGGTCGTAGATGATAATTCAGACTTCAATCTATCCTTAGAAATGAAAAAATATCAACAAAAAGATGAAAAAGTTGACAAATGGGCTCCTCCTACTCCGTTTGAGAAAAGTAGAAAAGGAAAATTTTCTTTAACTAAGGTAATTGAAAAAAATAAAAATCAAAAAATAAGAGCGGTTGGTTGCTTTATTGGAGTGACTGAAACAGAATATCAGAACGGGAAAACAATACCTGAAATATATCTCCCATTAAAATATTATGATTATATTGTGTTTATGAGGGATAGTGAATATAGAGAAAATACGGAAAATATGTTTATTTAATTACTTTTTTTGGAAATATCTTTTTTGGTTATTGATTCGTCTTTACAAACTTTTTCTTTAAGTCCGTCCAAACTTTTATCGTACACATAACATATTTTAGGTATATAAAAATAAAGTTCTGGTGGAAGTTCGCCACCAGGCATCTCTTTTTTAATTATATTTTTAATATAATTTTAACATATTAGGATTCTTTTTCAGTCATCCTCATCATCCTCATCCTCATCCTCATCATCTTCTACATGACGGCGGGGGAGGGGAGGTTTTTTAGCTTTCTTTACTTCCTTTTTTTCCTTTTTTTCCTTTACTTCCTCCTTTTCCTCCTTTTCCTCCTTTTCCTCCTTTCTTTCCCTCTCCTTCTTAGCAGCTGCTCGTTCATGACGGGCAACCTCACGTTCTTCCTGAGAAGGAGGAACGAAACCAAGATTCTTTTGGGTCAAACTTGAGATTGATCGAAGGACTTCACACATGAAATCATTAACCGCAATTCTTGAACCAAAAGCAACAATTTCAACCATTTCAACACCGTTCACATCAGTTATATTATTGAAGTAAACATTGTCAACATTGGTATTTTCTTTAACCTCTAGAAAATGTTTACTCCCGGCACCTCTGAAGAAACCAATCATATCCTTGGTCACCATTACGCGACGAGAGATCGGTTTAAAATAACGAGATCGGATTTCCACAAGTTCTTCATTAGCTTGGTTAAGACTTTCACTGGTTTTCCCAGTAAAGATTAGAGTATTGGGTCCTTCTCTCTTTACTTTGACTCCTAGTTTCTGGAAATTATCCAGATTTCGTCTGTCAAAAATATATTTAATCTCTCCAGTATCTGGAGAACTATGGAAAAATTGCTGGTTGCTCATGGTTATCAAAATTTTTAATAATCTAGTATTAATTTAAAATTCATTTTCGGTTTTCTCTCAATCAGAAATTATTTCTCCTCGTTCTATCCATCTTCGATTTTTTCTCTATTTTTAATTTCAAAAATTCTGGTATTTCAATTTTTACTCTGGATCCTAAATTCCATTTCTCCATAAAAAACGGATATTCCTCCGTCTTATTTTCTGTTCCTATATCTGAAAGAGAATAACTTCTCTGTAATCTTTTTTTCCTAAGAAAACCTAAACTAGGAAAAACTTCCCATTTTAATTTAATTCTCTCCCATTTTTTATTCTCATTTATATCTTTTGATCTTTTTTCTGTCTCATATTGATACTTATAATAATTATTATTCCATCTAATTTGATATTTTTGTTCATTATATCTAGAAGTCAAATCATCTAATTCCCAACCATTACTCATTTCTTTTATTTTAAATAAATCATATATCTCTCTACTTTTACGATCTATAACTAAAGAAATAAGAAGATCTTTATCAGTTTTCCATAATTCTTGAAGTCGAATATTAATTCTTTTTATTAATTCCTCGGACAATTTTTTATTCATCAGAAGATAATGACTGGTGTCTAATCCGATCCTTGATTGATACGAATAAGCTATATAGATCCTTCCATCCTTTGTGTGATAGAAAATTGGATCAGACATGATTTCTTTTATAAAATTAGTTTCATAAAAAATTCGATTCCGACATGAAAAAGTTAAAATTAAAATCAGTTGAAATTATCTTATATGATTGCAGATCAACTATCCAAAACATGGAATATCCTAGAATATAATTTTACCCAAGTCTTAGAGGGGTCTTCAAAGACCCCACTGAGCCAAACAATGATCAGAGTTATTTATTTTTATCTGATCGGAAGGAAAATAACATCCATCGACAGGTTATGTCAATTTATAATTGGAAATATCTATAAGATAATCGATGATTTATCTAAGATTGATAAGGATATTGTTATTCCCCGCTCCGTCGATTCAATTTGTAATAATACTTTCTCTAATTGTAGCAGTTTAACATCAGCGGTTATTTCCAACTCAGTTAAGACTATCAGTTTAACATCGGTTGTTATTCCGGTTTCAGTTACAACTATTGCTTTCTATAAATGTGGAGGTTTAACATCGGTTGTTATTCCAGATTCAGCTTTCTATAAATGTGGAGGTTTAACATCGGTTGTTATTCCGGTTTCAGTTACAACTATTGGAGATCGTTCTTTTTTTGATTGTCCTGGGTTTAAAAAAAGGGAAAAGGGAAAAGAGATTAGAGACCAAAAGCTCCACCGGATACATTTCCCTTAAACATATTCAAAAGTGTTGCTAAACCTTCAGCAAGATCTGGATTAACTGAGGCCTTTGTCTTCAGATCTGATTCTCGAGCTCCTCGTAAACCATTATCTGTAATATTTACGTAAGTAGACCTCCCCTCTTTCTTATTATAAGATTCCACATAACTTACTTCAAAACCATTTGCTTCAAGTTTTTCCAAAACAGAAGGAAACAGAGATTCTGAAAAAGTAACTGACCCGTAATAACGCTGTGGTGTGAGCTTAGAAATAACATCCTTACAAGCAGTGAGTTGTTTCTCTTCTGAGTTCATCTTCTTAACTGCAGGTACTGGGGTTGGTTGTGTGGCTTTTGGAAAATCATCCATTCTTTATAAAAATATTTTCCTTAAACAATTAATTTATCAGTTCTTAAACAATTAATTTATTTATATTAAATAAATTATCAGTTCTTAAACAATTAATTTATTTATATTAAATAAATTATCAGTTCTTAAACAATTAATTTATTTATTCATCTTTCTAAAAAATCCCCAATTATTTGTAAAACTTGATCGGTAGGATTTGATTGAATTTCATGACCTACTTTCCCAATTATAGTCGTCTGTGTTACCCATGGTATTATATTAAGAAGAATATGTAACGGTACATTTTTATCATAACTCCCCGCAATTACTAACGATTTAACATGGCCTGGGAGATTTTTTAATTCAGGTATTTCATCGTTTTTTGGGAAATATTTTTCTTGCGTATCAAGAATTACTTTTGCCACCGAAGGAGAAAGTATCGGTACATTTCTTTCCATTGAAAGTGGCATAGTTACATATGGGTCATCGTCAGAATGTAAACATGTTTCCAAATATACTTTTCGTAGGGCTGGATTTGATACAGGACAAATTCCAATTACCGTAGAAAGTGGAAATTGGATCCATTCTGACCAAATATTTGCAATATAAAAAGCATGCCACCCGCCACTACTTGATCCAGAAAGTACAATTTTAAGATTCGGATAGATAGAACAAACATGATTTATTGTATCTATAATATCCCATGTTCCATGTGGATGACAGTCATTTCTGAAATCACACGCGACAACAATTGAATTAAAACATTGGCATAATGTAGTACCAACATCTACTCCTTGTTCTAGTTTACATTCTCCATGAATATGAAAGATTAAATAATCAGGATCATTGTTTCCCATTTTGATCAATACAGGTGTTAAAATTATCTCATCATGAGTACTATATACAGTAAGTGGATCCATTTTAATTTCTGTTTAAATTAAAATGGATCCACTTACTTCCTATAAGTTAATGTCAAAACGTGTTTATAACTTTAGTGATGATACACTTTATATCCCTCCAAAATTATTCGATTTTTTTAATACTTTAGGAAAAACAAAAAAAATTAATAAAGACAGGAAGAAGTTATATAAAAATTTTGATGATTTTATTGAAGGTTGTATCTCATTTTTCATTTAAAATGATAGTGAATATAAACATAACATTGACGAAATTACATTATATCTTGAAAACGGACATGTGGTTTAGTTAGCAATTTACCATACAGTCTTGAGTTTATAATTCCCAACAAAGAAAATAAAAAAGAAAATTGTATTTATTTTACCTGGTATCCATTTAATAAAACTATTTATTTGGGTAGTTTATTTTATGTATCTTATAACGATAAAAAAATTATACCTAATCAAGATTAGCAATATTCCAGATAAACCAGGAGCATATGTGATTGGTAAAAAACTGGGAGTTGAACGGATTATATATATATAGTAAAATATCATGAGTATATTTAGCTCTTTTTTATCTTAAGAAGAACGGAATTACTTATTATGGTAAATTTGGGTATAAACCGATTAAATTTAACAATGATTTTTTTGTTTTAGATAACGAAATTATGTTTAATCTTCCTACAATCTCTGCTAAAGATGAGTTAAAATTTGTCAAAAATCAATTAAAGAAGATAGAAGATTTGGATACTATGAAAAAATTTAAAGATTTAAGTAAATTCTTACCCAGATATTATGAGAAAAAACTTTAATTTAGAAGAAATCATTTTATTCCCTCTCGTTTCATCAACTCCCCCGCAAATTTATGATACCATTTTTTAGACTTCCTCGGAGGAGGAACCTTTAGTTCATTCAATTTTTCCGCAAATTTAGTCTTTCCAAGATCCGGAAATTTATTTCGTATCTGTCTAATTTTTTTAATAATTTTCATCTCTTCTTCATTTCGTATATGAATGTCAGAACCAACTGAACGATCTGGATTCATCTTCCAACCAAAATGAGGTTTACTTCTGAACTGTCCTGTTTTCTTAAGATGGTTTATTACTGTTTTGACTCTTTCTGAAGTCTGATCTCGTTCAAATTGAGCCTGACTAGCCATCAGAGTTAATACCAATTGACCTTGAGGAGATGTAAAATCCATGTCTAATTCTTTGACAAGAAAATGACAACCCTTATCTTTAATCTCGTCAACAATAGTTAAAAGATCTCTGGTTTTCCTGGAAACACGAGAAATATAACATGACAATACCCAGTTTCCTGGTTCTAATTCCTCCCTCATCTTAACTAAACCAGCCCTTTTCTCGGTGGTTCCACCGCTAATTCCTCGATCGATATAGATCTTTTTAAGAAATAAATTACGTTTTCTAACTTCTTCGAAAATATTTCTCTCTTGAGCCTCCAATGAAAAACCATCCTTGACCTGTTCTTGGGTGGAAACTCGTATATATCCTACCGCATGATTACAGTCAGTCGGATAAGGTTTTAAGGCTTCTTTGGTAATAGAACATACATCACTATTGCCACATTGATAAATTTTTTCTTCTATTTCGCAACCATGATTAACAGATTCTGATGTATCTGATTTTTTCTCACGAGGGGGGATAAAGGTTAAATTTTTATTATTCTTGATAGCTTCCCAAATTTCTTTTTTATCAACCTTTTCAAGATTATCAATAATAATCCTATTATATCCTTGAATTTCAATATCGTCATCAGGTTCTATTAAAATTATAAATTTTCTTCCTTCCTTGATTACATAATCACACTCTATTTCCCCAATTATTTCTCGATATTCGTAAGGAATAGAAAGTTGTTTTAATATTTTTCCAATAATAGAATCATCTTTTGAATCATCTTTACACCTATCACACCATTCACCGTTCAAAATATCATTGGTGTATAGATTAAAAAAATGCCCTTCTTTACAAATTAATTGATGTTGTTCGAAAATATTTTCGGCAACTTTAATTATTTCTCCGTTTTTCTCATCCACGATCTTTTGGTAGCTCATTTTAATCGGAATCGAAAACTAAAACATTTATATAATTGTTATCTATTAAGAAAATAATCATAGGAGGATGTGCTTTCATTTTTAACACCTGACGATATAGGTATCGTAAGTATATTAACATTTATATGTTTGAAGATAGTTTACAGTATCTTCTCAGAAATTGGTAATAAAATGATATCATTTCTTAATTTTTAATCTTATATATTTAACTAAATTCTCCTTATTCATAGTATTAGATCCTTTAATTCCAAGATATTTAGCAATACTTTTCAATTCTTTGATAGAGTATGCAATTTTTTGTTTATCTTTATTGACTGTTAATCGATTCATATCGATATCAAACTCTAATGTTTTTTCTGCTTCAATAGTTTGATCTGTTTCCATAGTGATAGTGCTGTATTCTGTATTTTCTTGTGGTAAAATAATCATACTACTGTGCGTTGGAACTGAGAATGGGAAAAACGGCAATTGATCGGTCATATTTTATTGTATCTCAAATTTTCAATTTTTTCAAGAATATATTCTAATTTTTTCAAGTTAATTTCCTTTTCAATACTATTTTCCTCTTTTGGAATATTCCCAACCATGGTATTGATTTCCTCTTGAAGAGTTTCAGTTTTGACGATATTTTCATCGTTTTCTTGATCTTCATCGGATATTCCTCTGATTAGATGGAGAAGATTTTTCTTACCCTTCAGAATAGAGAACTTTTTTTTACTCTTGTCGTCTTCACAACCACAATTCATTTTTGATTAAAAAAGGAAATTGATTTTAAATGAATTAAATATTTAAAAAAAGAAGATGTCGATTCCAGATATTCCAACTGTATCCAAAATTTTGTCTGAATTGGAACTAGCTGATGGTTCCAATTTAGATAAGAAAGACGTAGGAAAACTACTGAAGCTGAAACGGGACGAAAAAAGACCTCTCTTTACAATTGATAGTGGAGATTTAATTATGAATACAATCTCTATGATCGATAAGCTTGGGTTTGATGAAACTTATAAATATCTCAAGGAATCAAGGGAAGAAGATGAATTTATTATTATAAAAAATAGTCCTATTTTTCAAGATATTCGTCATAATATCTTTATTGAGATGACTAAGAATATGGTTATAAAAGAAATGGAACAATCAATCTATACCTGTAAAGCATGTGGTAGTCATAATATTGAAGTTACAGTTTTACAAACAAGAAGTAGTGATGAGGGTGCAAGTGAATTTTTCAGATGTAAAAATTGTGATAAAAAGTGGTAAAATCGATTATTTAGAAATGAAAAGATGACCTATCATAAAATATGATAGGTCTGACATTAATCGGTTTAGTTATAGCCGTTGTTATAATGGAAACATTAGCACAGTTTATGGTTAGGTTATATTATGAAAATAAACATAAATTATTTTTAGTGTTTATTGCTTGGTTACTTTATCTGGGTGTTATTTTTATTTTGGTTATGATGTATGATTACAGCAAACTCAGTATAGCGAACGCCTTGTGGGATTCGGGTACTATTATAACACTGTCTCTGGTTGGGTGGCTCTACTTTGGAGAACCGCTTAATACCGGTGAAATGGTTGGGATAGCTTTGGTAATTGCCGGTGCAATTACCATTGGATTTACTACTGAAGGAAAAGAAAATTTAACTTAACTTCACTTCAATTTGTACTTAACTTCAATTTGTAAATATGGTTCACACTTTGATTAACTCTAGTTCCAGAATGAGATTGCTCATCCGTTTTATAATAAATAGTTGTATTAGTTAAACCGATCAACCTTAAAATATCCTTACCTATTTGTATAATTCTATCTTGTTCGTAAGATAAGCAACAATAAAGAGCAATTACTCCACTAGATTTATCTCCCGCTCTGGGGTTATCATACCTGGTAGAACATTTAATCTGAAATACCCCTTCAAAAAATCCAGTATTATAAAAATATTTGATTTGTTTCCATCGTTCACTTAAATCAATTTTATCAAAAAACAATAACCATTTACCTACTTCCGTGTAAGCTACTGGAACAAATTCTTGTCTAGCGACCACAATCCAAGGAACACTATCGATCGATAACGGGTCAACATCTTTATCTTCTAATTTACTATTATCAATAGGAGGAAGATATTTTTCTAACGATTTTTTCCATAATAAATAATCATTTAACATATCTCGAAGAGATTTATCTTTAGTTATATGAAAATCACTTTTAATCATCCAATCACAATATCTGGTATCCTTAGCAACTACACTTAATGGTTCTCCTTTATATTTACCGAATAACATAGGTTCTTGTTCCCAATTATCTTCCTCCTCTTCCTCCTCTTCCTCCTCTTCCTCCTCTTCCTCCTCTTCCTCCTCTTCCTCCTCTTCCTCCTCTTCCTCCTCTTCCTCCTCTTCCTCCTCTT
>Ga0335396_10006684_pt1 | contig 11347 bp, 9 predicted proteins | sample FRY02_FD_205743 | JGI IMG/M metagenome (GOLD analysis project Ga0335396, IMG submission 205743) | Freshwater microbial communities from Lake Fryxell liftoff mats and glacier meltwater in Antarctica - FRY-02 (spades assembly) (version 2) | ecosystem: Environmental > Aquatic > Freshwater > Ice >... | reverse complement strand
GTGATCGCAAACTGGCAAAGCGAACTACGCCCGATCGCGGAAGAATCTTCATAGCACACACCATGGATGCAGATATAGCGAATGGCGGGTGGATGGTCGATCATGGCCGTCCACCCGCTGTGCGGGCTGTCGGTTTGGTAAAGAACTTCGGCGGTGTTCGCGCTCTTGATAGCCTTAACATCACGGTGGATGTGGCCTCGATCCATGCGGTTGTTGGTGAGAATGGAGCGGGAAAGTCCACGCTAATGAACGTTCTCGCCGGGTCTGTGACGCCAGATAGCGGTGAACTATTAATCCACGGGAAGCCCCTCATCACGGGCAGTATTGCCGCTAGCAAGGCAGCTGGGATCGGCATCATGCACCAGGAGCTCCGACTGTTCCCGGATCGGTCAGTACTTTCCAACCTGTTTGCGGGTGTTGAACCAAGTCGACGTGGCCTCGTAGACACCCGAGCTATGCGAAGTCGAGCCCTGCCAGTCTTGGACCGTATTGGCCTCCTCTGTGATCTGAATTCCCTCGTCGGCAGTCTGTCTCTGTCAGACCAGCAATTGGTGGAACTTGCTCGTGTCCTCATCGAGGACCCTCGCGTTGTGATTTTGGATGAGCCAACTTCGGCGCTCAATGCCCGCGAGAGCGAAAGGCTCGCGAATGTGTTGCGAGACCTGCCATCTCAAGGCACAACTGTCCTCTATGTTTCCCACCGGCTCCAGGAGGTCTTTGCTATCTGCAATGAGATTAGTGTGGTCCGTGACGGACGGCTCGTCGAATCCGGTCCGACCGCGGAGATGAGTATCGCCAGTGTAGTGAAAGCGATGATTGGCGGCTCGAACCTAGCTGCTCCACGGAAGGCTAGTCAACGCAGTGCGAGCGAAACCGTGGCACTGAGGGTCAGCGGGCTTGCCACATATGGCCAACTCCACGACGCCACCCTTGACGCCGCCGCTGGAGAGATCGTTGGAGTGGCCGGTCTTGTCGGCTCGGGCGCTGAGGAACTCTTACTCGCCCTGTTCGGTGCGGTTCCCTGCCGTTCTGGCGAATCCGTTTACCCGGACGGAGGAAGTCGCCCATCCACCCCTACCGCCGCCGCACGCCGGGGCATAGCGCTCGTGCCTGCGGATCGTAAGCGGGTTGGTGTGATGCTCGATCAGTCAATCGCGGATAACGTCTCGCAGGTCAGTGTCGGTGCGATCGGATCGGGCTCGTTCATGGTGAGTCGCAAGCGTCTGGCCGAACGCGGACGGGTAGGCATCCGATCACTGGCCATAAAAGCGACGGGTCCGGAGGTGCCGGTGCGGCAACTGTCGGGCGGAAATCAACAGAAGGTCGTGCTGGCCAAGTGGCTGGAGATCGAGCCGAGTCTGATGTTGCTCGACGACCCGACACGCGGCGTCGACATTGGAGCGAAAATGGAGATCTTCCGCATAATGCGGGACCTCGCGGATCGCGGCACGACAATCATCTTTCGCTCTACTGAGATCTCCGAGTTGACCACAATATGCGACCGCATTTATGTGATCCGCGACGGAGTGATCACTGACGTCGTCGCGGGAGTTGACGAAGAGGAACTGCTGGCCATCGTTAATCGCGGGCAAACCAAGGAGCAAGATCATGAGAGATGAGACAGAGGGCACAACCGTGCCCAAACGAATCGTGTAAACACGAAAGAGGAGCAGATGATCAGACGAGCGTTTACCATGAGACTCAAGCCAGGTGGCCTTGCCACCTATCGTGAGCATCACGAGGCAATTTGGGGCGAGCTGGTCGCCGAGATTGAACGTCAGGGTATCGCGCAACTGACTATTTTTGAGGCCGATCCGGATCTGTTCTTGTATTCTGAGATCACCGATGAAGAGGCCTGGGACCGCCTCTGGGGCTCAGATGTTCACGATCGCTGGGCAGTGCTGATGAATCCGCTGATGGATTTCAATGAAGATGGCATCGTCGCCTCCAGCGAACTGCGGGAGGTATTCAACCTTCGCACTACGGCCGGAGATAAATGAGCGAGCACAGTTCGAAGGTCGCACTGGTCACCGGTGCTGGTCGTGGTCTTGGGCGAGCCGTGAGCTTGGAGCTCGCTCTGCGTGGTGCCACCGTGGTCGCGGTATCCCGTAACCTCGCGGACTTGGAGGCCCTCCGTGATGAAGCAGAAGGCTTGCCTGGATCGATTCGGCCAGTCCCTTTTGACGTGTCGGACCAAGCAGCGGTCATGGCTGCAATAAGTGACGTGCGCATGTCCTTGGGAGATCCCACCATTCTCGTGAATGCGGCCGGTGTCTTTGGTCCGATCGTGATGATCGCGGATTCAGATCCAGTGGAGTGGATCCGCACACTGAGCGTGGATCTTGTAGGTGCTTACCTTACGGTCCGAGCCTGCCTACCGGGCATGCTGGCAAAGAGGTGGGGGCGGATTGTGAACGTATCCTCCGCTGCGACACTCCATCCACCGGGCCCACTCAACAGCGCCTACGGCACTGCCAAAGTTGCCCTCAACCAGTTCACGCGACACCTAGCTGCTGAAGTTGCGGGCTCTGGAGTGACGGCCAACGTCATCCACCCTGGCGATGTCAAAACCGATATGTGGGCGGACATCAAGGAACAGGCTGCCGCACTTGGAATCGTAGCCAAGCCTTACATGGACTGGGCGAATTGGGTCGAGGAAACGGGGGGAGATCCTGAGAGCAAGGCCGTAGCCCTCGTCCTCTCACTTGTGGAGGATTCGCCAGTGCCCCGTAACGGTGAGTTCTGCTGGATCGACAATCCGCTGCAGCCGGCCATCCCGAGCTGGGAGCCGGTGGGTCAGGTACAGCCGTGGCTGGATGCCAGTTGACGTGCCCGACTCCGCGGATAGCTTGACGAGTCACGGCGGTATTGACAAAGAATTATCAATTTAGAATAAGCAGCCGCACCGATGTCGTCCCGAAGCACTGCTGCGCCAAGCCGACGGGGCGACCCGACCCGCGCTGCTTCTTCGTACGACCCATAGCTTTGGCGACGACCACGACGACCCAAGTCGGCATCCTCAGATCACTGACCCGAGCTCGAAGAACGATAAGCGACCACAGGGGGGCGTCACCCTCAGATGAACTCGGTGAGGCATGGTTTCCTCTGCCCCTTTTTTGACTGCTCGGATCCTGCAGTGGACGTCCGACTGGAACCCCTGCTTGGACGACGCGAAAGAGGTCTTACGTGTCACACACTGACGGGAAGTCGTCGCTCGCGACGGGGAGGCAAGCAAATTGGCAGCCATGTCCGCCCAGTGGCGACTGCGGGTGCCTGGGGTTGTTTCACGCTCGGTCAACTCTGTTGCGGGCAGAAGCGATCCATGTCGATGCGGGCACACGAACATGCCGGCCGTGATCGTGCTCAATCGGCGCGAGTTAGTTTTGTGCCTCAATGCATGACCAATCCACCGGTGACATTAATTGCCTGTCCGGTCATGTACGACGATTCGGGCGAGAGCAGGAACCAAATAGTGGCTGCACACTCGTCCGCGGATGCGGCTCGCTTGAGGGGGACGGTTGCATTGCGGGCCTCCAGGAGTTCATCGACGGGGATTCCGCGAGAGGCAGCGACCTTGGCAAGGACCGCATCTTGCATCGGGGTGTCAATGATCCCGGGGCATACCGCGTTGACGCGGACGTTTTTGGCTGCGAATGAGTATGCGAAGGATCGCGTCAGGCTGAGGACCGCTGCCTTCGTCGAGGCATATGCGGCGGCCTCGGTCGTTGAAGCCAGTTTGGCGGAACTAGAGCTCAGGTTGACGATGGAACTACCCGCGGCCATAGTCGATCCGATGCGTGCTGTGAGGTCCCACACCGCATGGACATTGACGCGATAAACGGTTTCGAGGTCCTCGATCGTGACTTCGAGAATCGGCTTGAGCACGATTATGCCCGCAGAATTCACGAGGCAGCGGCTCCCCTCCGCCGCTCGCACCACCCGGTCGCGATCCTCGGCCAAACTGAGATCTGCCTTCAACGGCGTCATACCCTCGGCCGTTGCTCGATCGAGTCCGGTGTCGTCTCGGTCGACCGCTATGACGGAGAATCCCTCACTGACGAGCCGACACCCAATGGCCAGACCGATTCCGCTTCCAGCGCCGGTCACGACGGCTTTTGCATTAAAGTCGGAAGTCATCTCTGCCAACCTTTCCGCGGAACAGGGGCATGCCTGTAACGCCCACTGGGATCCGCCATAGACGTCCGTCCATGGGGGCGCCGCCACCCATGAAGGCTGTGATCCACAGGCTGCTGTCAGCCGCGATCTTGGGGCCGTTTGGTAGGCGGTTTTCGGGCAGTAATTGAATCAGTTCGGAGATGCCACCGGGCCGCCTTCGGTAGACGCAGCGGTCGTAAGACTTGACCCACACGATTGATCCGTTGTGCTGAGCCACAATACCGGTCGGGTGGGCATCGGGGATCTCCTGGAGCAGTTCGCCCGACCCATCTTGATTCAATACGAAGAGTCGGCCCGTTGAGCGATCGTCAGGGAAATAGCCGCCCGGGTCGGTGAGGTAGATTCGACCGTGCGCACCCATCATGCATACGTCCGAGCCTCCGCCGCACAGCGCGCAGTCGTGGATGCGGCGCTCAGGAGACCAGGCAATGATCTTGCTCGTGTACGTCTCAACCATGACAATGCGTCCGTCCGGAAGGTCGTCGGGTCCTTCCGGGTGGCCCAGTCCGGCGGCGAGCGTCTCGATCTTGTAGCGCATGAACACTCCTTCGGGTCTGGAACGATTACGGCCGTTGGAACAACTCGATGGGATAGCCATCGGGATCAAGTAGGTAGATCGACCGGGCTCCGGCATTAGGCCCAGCAGTGATGTCGACAGGAGCGATGGATCGGCCGCGGTAGCCCATAGCATGGATGTGTTCACAAAGTTCGTCGATGCCCTCGACATAAAGGCATAGGTGGCCGGCTCCTGGATCACACGGGCGCGAGGCAGCGGACATGCGCTCCACTCCTCGGTACTCCAGCAGTTCCACGAAGCCACCACCGGGAATGTGTAAGTAGACGGCGCGTATTGAGGACAGCGGAAGATCGAGCACGGTTCGCAGGTAGTCCGCTTCCAGGATGCGATCGAAGGCAAGCTCGAGTCCGAGTGCGTCCCGGTAGAACACCACGCTTGACTCCATGTCTTTTACGGTGATTCCGCCGTGAAAGAAGCCGGTGATGGATGGCATGGAACTCCTCAGGTCGAAGCCGTGGTAACGATTCCAGTATCATTCACCAAGGATGTCATGTTGTCAACCCACGCGAGTCTGTAGAGACGTGAGGAGGGCAACCATTTCCGATAACGGTATCGGAGCGGAGTTCTGCCCGTGGCGGTTGCGGTGATCGATGCTTCTCTGGCAGTCCACGGTGAGAGATTCTCGTGGTTCAACCGGGGATGCGATCGTTCCCACGACCAAGGCTCCATGATTCAAGGGGGCAGCTTGGAGACCATCTTTTAATTGGTAGTGATCTTGCTACGCCCGGTGGCGTAGCTCCGACGTCCCCGAATCACGTGCCAGTCGGGGGCCAACTCACACCGATCCGGCGAGTCTTAGCCCAGCACGTGAACCTCCATCTGATCAGATTTTTCGTCGGCGCGAGTCCGCGGCTCTTGACCTCCAGAGCGCGACCATCTACCTGCTGATCGATGGGTGCGAGTATCGAGGGCGAGCCATCCGAGCCTGGTGGTCGATTCGTATGGAGAACTGAGTGCGAGTTCTCTGCCCAGAGTGGGGTCGAGCAGATCACCCGTTGTGCATGCGAACGTGCTGCAGCGCGGTGCGATCCACCCAACCTCGAGAACTAAGTGGAACGGGAGCATCCACAGGATTCCGTTTTAAGATGAGGTCGTGGCAGAGGTCAGGGCCGGACACCTCTCGCTGCGGAGCTGGCGCTGGGTCCGTCAGGCTCCGTCGTGATCGTAGCCTCGAACCTTTATGGCTAAATCCTGCCCGATTTGTCAGCGGCAATCGTGGCGAGCGTTGGTATTGCAGCGTTTGCCCATCTCAAGACGGAACGTCCATACCCGTCTACGCTCAAGCCCGTCCGAGGCTCGGCCCCGGCATGCATGGTCGCCGACATCATAGATGACGCGGGGGACTTCCGGCTCTTCTTCGAACTTGGACACCTAAGGCTTAGCTAGGTGAATGAAGACGCGATAGTCACTTGGGTTTTCGACTGGCATCGAGAGCATCTGTCGGGACGTAGTTCACGGTCAGCCAAGGCGATGGCGGGCGGCAGGCGGCAGGTCTGCAACGGTCAGCCAGCCCGGTTGCGCCGCGATTACACGATCGACGGAATTGGCCAAGACGTGCTGTGAGCCGACCTGTGCGGGGAAGCACGGTGTAGCACGAATCTCCTGCACGATCTCGTCGCCTCTGTGTAGGGTGATGACATCTGCCAAGTGGAGGCCGACGTCCGCCGGCGCCACATGTCCGATGAAATGGGCGGTGTACCACGTGTGGCCCTGTTCTACGGCAAGGTAGGTCTGGTCTACGCCCGCAGTCAGACCGGCATCGATCATCCGTCCGTCCTGCAATGTGATTGTTTGATCGGTCACCATGGGCCGCAAGTTGGCATCGAGGTCGGACACGGCGCGCCCGATGGCTCGTCCCACGACGGACATCGACTGTGGGAAGCCAGCATGGCCCAAGATGTCCCCTGCCGCCACCCCCTGTGTGAACTCTTGGGGGCTGATCCCCACTCCTATTCTACCCAGAACCGTTGGCCCGAACCCGGAGATGTCGACGGTCCGGCGCACGGTGATATCTACATCATCGGGGGCCGCACCGAGGATTGTGAGGACGAGCGCGTCGAAGATGAGCCCTGGATTCAACCCCGCCCCGACCACACTGACGCCAGCGGCGATGGCTTCGACGTGAACGGTGTCTGCAAGTTCCTCGCTCACCAGCCAAGGGTTCGCGCACTCCTCGGCACTCACCAACACGTTTGACCCGCTGGAGACGGCTAGGCGCACATCTTCGATAACGTCTCGCAGGCGTGTCGTGGTCGCGATCAGCACGAGATCCTCGCCACTAGTCAGCGCAGTTGTGCGCTCGCTACGATCGAACGGACCATGAACTGAGTGCTCACCTCGACCCCCAAGGATTTGGGCGACTCCGCGGCCGAGCTGGCCCGCGCCGAAGATGGAAACGGTAGCCATCTCAGAGCTTCTCCTGGTGCAGGCCGTGGAGCAGGTCGAGGGAGGTATCGATTAGCAGTTGGGCGGCATCCGGAGCGAAGGGTGCTGGATGTGCGTACCCACGATGTGCTACTGCCGGCTCATACCCGCCGTATGGATGCTCCTCCGCTGTCGCGACGTAGCCGACGATGCCCTGGCAATAGCCGGCGAAGAGTGTTGTTGAAAAGGGAGATGCGGCCCGAACTGCCTGACCGATCTCACTGAACAGCTCGCCGGGCGTCCCGACGATGGCACAGTCGCCAACTCGCATCGCCCACACCTCGCCGGGGCTGCTGGTCCACGCCGCGAGGCGGTCTTCGTGGGCGAGCATCCACGTCAGCCAGTTGACGTGGTATCGGATGGGGTTCGTCACCGCTCGGGAAGCACCGTGGGTCACGGCCTCCTGCAGCTCTATCTCCCGCTCAGCCAGTTCGGATCGGAGCTGGTCCTGGGTAGGAGATGGCAGCATAGGAAGTTCGATGATGCGTCTGGCGAATGCAACCACCTGGTCCGGTTGCTCTGTGAGGACCACCTTGCGGTAGAGCGAGATAGGCGTGACTGACCCGAAGTCGCTCTTAACGATCTCGTAGGCGTTTGGATCTGAATCGGCTACCGAGTGGGCAGCTTCTAGACCCAGCCGACCACCCATGGCGAGCTCCGGTCCGTCCCGATCGAAGAACGCCTCAAGCGGCAGGACATTGCCAGCGGCACCTTGGAGGAAGACACATACGCCACCCCCACGGAGTTCTTCAACGCGCCGACGTAGCGGGCCAACGAAGTCGGTACCTGTCTTGCCGACCTCCGGTCCCACGACGACTGGATGGCATCCGAATGCAGTGATGGTTGCTATGGGCAACCCATCGACACCATCGACGCGGATGGTCGGGACATCCTCATCGATGGTCAGATCTTGGTTCCACCCAAGAATGGTGCGGCCGTCCGCCGTCCGTTCTCGTCGATTTACTGCAATCCCGGGCACCCTCCCCGTTCCACCCGCAGCACGGGCGGGGCGACGGTCACGCCAGGCACGCAGGGCTACCGAGGCGAAGTCATATGGAAGGCGATCAACGTAGGCCCGCTCGCCCGGTGTGTAGTGGTCATGCCCTCCGCCCAATTTGGCATCGTCAGCCCTAGCCCACGGTGCTGCATGACTGTGACTCGCGTTTAGGAGGACTGACGCCGGATCGCAGTCAATTGTACGGGCCACCTCACCACGGATCTTGTCAGCCATGATGAGATCGAAGCCGGTTAGGTCCGCAGCCAGGATGACGGCGATGGTCCCAGAGCGTTCAAGGACCACGCCGGTAATTTCTAGCGGATCCCCGTGTTCGAAGGCGGGCGTCTCACGCCGTACGTAGCCTTGGGGGTCGTGAGGCAGCGGGGGGTCTATCACAGCTCGAGCGGCACCTGCGGTGAACATTGCACTCCTAAAATAAGGTGTCCGTTTTTGGTATCGTTTCCACTATAGGGCAGAGACGCCATGATGTCCAAGGTTATTGACGTGCACTATTTGGGTGCAGATCTCGCTTACCCGAAGATTGGCCGAGACCAGTCTGGGCTCATTCACGCGCCAACCCCTGCACAGATCCAAGCGAAGCTTGCTTGAGAACCTTCTTGCAGGTTTAAGCGAATTTTCGAACCCAAGGTTTGTGGTTTTCTCACAGCGGACGTCATTTTCCGGGGTCTGCTCCCAATCGTCTGACCCTTCAGGCTGGCAGTTCATCCTGCCTTGCGCGTCAGTAGCCAGCCAAATGCTGAGCGAAGGCTTCGTCGCCCAAAACCGCACAGTCCGTGTTTAGGCGATCCCTGTTACAGAATTGTTATTCCGTCTTTCGTCCGTACCCTTGACTTGCCGCCAATGACGGAGTACCTTGCGGAAACGATTCCAACAAACTGACAAGGAAGTGGTTCCCGTGTTGACTATCAAGCGTTTTGTCCCTATGGCTGTGGGAGTTGCGCTCGTCCTGAGCGCCTGTAGTTCAGGTTCGACGACAACGGAGACGACCTCCGCACCGGCCGAGACCTCCGCACCGGCCGAGACCTCCGCACCGGCCGAGGCCACCGATTTCAGTGCCCAGGCAGCTGAGTTGGATGCACTTACCTACACCCAATTGTCGGCGTCCCTCTTGGCCGCGGCGCCCGCCCTCGCCACTCTGAAGGATGGCAGCACCTTCACGCTCAATCCCGAGATCGCGGCGAAGATCGCCAGTGGCGAGCCGATCAACTACGTCATCTCCTACGGGTCCAAGAGCATCCCGTTGTTCTCGCAGCAATACCTGATCGGTTACGACGACACGCTGCCGATCGCGAACTCCATCCTTCCTATGAATGGTGCCGATGTCTCGCCGTCAACTGCCGGACAAGACGTTGCGGCCCAGATCGCCGGAATTGAGGCCCTGCTCAATACGCGGCAGATCGATTGCCTATCGATCCAGCCACTTGACGACGTCAGCATGACCGACATCACGAACAAGGCCATGGCGCAGGGCATCCCAGTGTTCACAGTTGGTGTCTCGTCCAATGCGAACGAGTTCTCGAACTTCACCCAGATTTCTTTCGACGAGGGCAAGCAAGCCGCCCAGATCGTGATCGACTGGATGGCCGAGACAGGTAACGACCTGAAGGTGTTTGCCGTGTCCGGCGGCGATCCGTCGGCGTCCTGGGCTCAAGGCCGCATGAAAGGCTTCATCGAAGGAATCACCGAAGGCGTCCCAGGAGCGACCTTCGTGAACGGCGCATCAGATGCGATCGTCACCTCTTATGACCCAGCGGGCACTTACGACGCTTACAAGGCGTTCCTGACCGGGAACCCAGACGTCCAGTTCATTGAGAACGTCGATATCGGTGCCGAGCACGCCAATCGCGCTATCGAAGACGCCAAGCGTGTCGGCGAGGTCTTCACCATCGGCTGGAACCTCAGTGAGGGCCAGTTCAAGGGCATCGAGGCTGGTGTCCAGGTAGCCGCTCTCGACCAGGCTTGGTCGCAGCAGGCCGGATTCGGAGCCCTGTCGTGTGCAGCATTCCTAAAGCATGGGCTTGTCATGCCAAATACTCAGGAGCTGATCGCGGTTACATCCGCGAACGTTGTGGCTGCACGTGAGTCCTTCAACGCCATCATGAAGTAGAGGTACTCGCTAGATATGAACAGATGCCATCGAGGCCGGCCGGTGTACCGGCCGGCCTCGATGGTTCGTGGCACCATTGGACTTGGAGGCGCAAGTGTCGAGTGAACAGTCAGAGCAGACCACGCAAGAACCGGACTCAAAGTCCTCGATGGGGGGCGATGGCGCCTTCCTCCGGGAGTTTGGACGCACAGCAGGTCTGATCGGCACTATCATTTTGGTGATGGCGATCTTTGCCATAGCCTCCGATGGGCGCTTCCTCATTCCAGAGAACCTTCTCGGGCTGCTCAGGTACATGAGCACGCTCGCGATCCTCGGCCTAGGGCTGACCGTAGTACTGATGATCGGGGAGATTGACCTGTCCTTCGGCGCCGTGTACGGACTCAGCGCCATGCTTACAGCCGTCGCTTGGATCAATTGGGGATGGAGCGTGGGGGCGGCGATCGGCCTCGCTTTGCTCATGGCGATCTGCGTTGGGCTCTTCAATGGCTTCTTCACGACGGTCGCGAAGATTCCGTCATTCATCGCCACTTTAGGTGCCAGCACGCTCGTTTTCGGCTTCACGCTGCTCGTCAGTGGCTCCGCGACATACTCTCCCATGTCCCCAGGGTCCGGACGAACAATGAACGAGGGGCAGGTCTCCTTCTTCCGCGGATTAAGCAACCAGGATCTTCCGCTCGGGCTGCCCATGGGCGCTATCTGGATGGCTGTCATCGCCCTCGGGTTTTGGTACATCATCAGCAAGTCGCTTTTCGGCTTCCGGGTGAAGGCCATCGGCGGCAACGCCGTGGCCGCGCAGTTCGCCCGGATCCCGGTGCGCCGCTACAAGATTTGGGCATTCGTCATCTGCTCCCTTTCCGCTGCGGTGGCTGCCATCTTGACCTTCGCCTTCATCGGGTCCGTGCAGCCGGACTCCGGTGCCGGACTGCTCTTCCCGACCTTCGCCGCCGTCGTCATCGGTGGGGCTAGCCTGTCGGGTGGGCGTGGCACGGTAATCGGCACACTGCTGGGCTGCCTGCTGCTGGCGATCCTCAACAATGGCCTCGCT
>Ga0335396_10006680_pt1 | contig 11351 bp, 12 predicted proteins | sample FRY02_FD_205743 | JGI IMG/M metagenome (GOLD analysis project Ga0335396, IMG submission 205743) | Freshwater microbial communities from Lake Fryxell liftoff mats and glacier meltwater in Antarctica - FRY-02 (spades assembly) (version 2) | ecosystem: Environmental > Aquatic > Freshwater > Ice >... | reverse complement strand
ACGACCGACTTGGAGTACCCCGGCTCTCATGACCTCAACTCCTCGAACCGCCCGGTGCGGATCCGCATGCCGGGTGGTGTGGCAGGGGCGCAGCCGATAATGGCTGCCCCCTATGCCGATCCTCGGTAGCGGCATTACTTAGAGAACCCAACCGCCCATCATCGATATCGAACCCAACTTGGTCTGGTCTGAGGCTGACTTCCCGACCGCCTGCTTCCCTTTGCCGCGAACTCACCCGATCAGCCAGCCGGAGACGCTCAAAGCGGCGCTGCAATTGACGGCTGGCTCTTGCTTTTGCCGCAAGAACACCAGTAGTAATCCTTGCCCTGTTCAACGGGCGTTGCAAATGGGGTGTCGGAGGCGCGAGCTGCTGAAGGCATAGAAATATCCCAAGGCTGTGACGTAGAAATTACGACTAATTTATACAAGAACGCCACGGCTTCGTTCAGCTGGCGCGGGTACGTGGCCAACCGGATGATTCAAGGTGACCGATCCCGCTCCTTCCGGAAATTTCGGCCTCAACATTGAATGACTGCTCAGCATAGTTGGCCACCACTGACCGGCCATCGACTTTTCCCTGCGACCGGCAACTCATGGCAGGCTGACAGTCGAAACGAGTGTCGCGGTGCCAGAACTGGGCCCCATGTTTGGCAAATCTCAGAACAACCATGTCTAAGTGTTGGGACTGGGTTGTTGACTATTGGCAGATAGGTTGTTGCCGATGTGCCCCTGTTGCGGTCAAACATGACTTTCGGCACTGTTGTCCCGGCGACGGTCTTCGTACCCTAAGGGTTCCGCCACACCCAACCAGAAAGCGTCCATGACCCCATCCCCACGCCCGACCGTCTTGAAACTGGCCCTGGCCAGCAGCCTCTTAGCCCTCGTTGCCGCGTGCGGTGGCGGTGGCGGTGACGACCCGACTCTGGCTGCAGCGACCGCGCCGGCACCTGCTCCCGCGCCGGCACCTGCTCCTGCCCCGGTACCTGCTCCCGCCCCGCCACCGCCCGCAGTCTCACAAACCTGGCAAGCCCCGGTGCAAATACCCGCAGCAGTGAGCGCTGGCAGTCGACAGCTCGACCTGGCCGCCAATGGCAACGCGGTGGCCGTGTGGGGGCAAGTTGAAAACAATGTACGCAGCATCTGGGCCAGCACCTACACGCCAGCCGGCGGGTGGATCGCGGCCACCCTGCTGGAAACCAGCAACCTCGGTGACGCCAATTCCCCGCAGGTGAAATGGGACGCCGCCGGCAATGCCATGGCGATCTGGCAGCAATACGACGGAACTCACACCAGCATCTATTCCGCCCGCTTCACCCCCGCGGGTGGCTGGGTGGCGGCGGAGCTGGTGGAGAACCTGGCCATTCCCAACGCCGGCATTCCGCAAATCGCCTTCGACCCTGCAGGCAGCGCCATAGCCGTGTGGGTCGGGCAAGAGGTAGGCGGACGGGAGTCCAGCGCCTGGAGCAACCGCTACACGTCAGCAGGTGGCTGGGGCACCCCAGAACTGCTGGAGCGCGACGAGTCGGGCACCGTTGACCAGATCCAGGTCGCCGTGGACACCGACGGCAACGCCTTCGCGGTGTGGGACCAGGCCATCAATGGTCAACGCCGGATTCAGGCCAACCGCTTCACGCCTGCGGGTGGCTGGGCGGGTGCCACCGTGATCGAGAACAACCTCTCCGGCAACGCCCGCGAGGTACAGGTGGCCGTCGACACCAGTGGCCACGCCGTGGCGGTCTGGCGCCACAATAACAACGGCCCGATCAGCACCGTGCAAGCCAACCGCTATGTGCCGGGCAGTGGCTGGGGTGCGGCGCACACGCAGGTCGAACCCAGCGCCGACGGCCATTCGCAGAACCCACAACTTGCGATGGACCCAGCGGGCAACGCCGTCGTGGTCTGGTCGCGAAGCACCAGCACTCGGGCCAATGTCTGGGCCAGCAGCTATTCCCCCACCACGGGTTGGCTCGCCACACCGGTGTTGCTGGAAAACGAGAACACCTACGATGCGCTGGAGCCGCAGGTTGGCATGGACGCCCAGGGCAACGCCATCGCCGTATGGCTCCAGACAACGGCGTCGTTTACCAACCTCTGGCAAGCCCAATACACACTGGCCGGTGGCTGGGCAGCGGCTAGCCTGGTTGAAACGGAAGACACGGCCACGGCCATCGACCCCACGGTACGCGTCGCGCCCAACGGAACAGCGGTGATCGGATGGCGCTACGCCGTCCCGGGCACCAACACGCTCTGGACGCGCTTCTTCCAGTGACGGCTTGAACTGGCTGGCCCTTCCCGTCCTGGAAAGGTCCGGCCAGCTAAACACCGGGTGCACCGGCACCCCGTTGCCTTTTCGGTCCGCGCGGAACCGGGCGGACCTTACGCCTCTGGCTCAAGCAGCAAACGACCGTCCCACGGTGACGAGACGTTCCCGCCAGTCGCCCAAGAATATGACTTTCGGCATTGTTGTCGGGTCGGGGTCTAAATCCCGGCGGCCTGCGTTTCGGCCGCTAATAGGAGAGTCGTCGAAGAAAACCTCCAACAAATCTATGGCTTGCTTTGTTGCTTTATTTAACCAAGGGGACTTTGCTTGGGTTCTCCAGGTAATGCGCTCAGTGGTGGCCGACGAAGTGCTCGCCGGCCTTGAGCGCATATTCGGTGCCGCAATACGGGCACTTGGCCTTGCCGGAGTGGCCAACGTCCAGGTACACCTTGGGATGGCTGTTCCAGATCTTCATGTCGGCCTTGGGATTCGGGCAAAAGACCCCGCCCTGGGCGTTCAGGTCCTTGGCCAGCAGCTCGATCTGCATCTTGCTCATGTGATTTCCATTTCTTAGCGCAGATGCGGTGCCGCGGGCAATGTTGCCGCAGGCTTCGCACCCATTTCAAGCCATTCCCGTCGCGCAGCGCAGCCGCAACCGATCAGACCTTGGTCAGCCAGTGCGCATACTTCGGATTGCGCCCATTGACGATGTCGAAGAATGCGCTCTGGATTTTCTCGGTGATCGGGCCGCGCGAGCCGTTGCCCAGCGCAATGCGGTCGAGCTCGCGGATAGGCGTCACTTCGGCGGCCGTGCCGGTGAAGAAGGCCTCGTCGGCAATGTAGACCTCATCACGCGTGATGCGCTTTTGCACCAGCTCCAGGCCCAGGTCCTTGCAGATATGCATCACGGTGTTGCGCGTGATGCCGTTGAGCGCGCCAGCCGACAGATCGGGGGTGTAGACCACGCCGTCCTTGACAACGAACACGTTCTCGCCCGCGCCTTCGCTGACGAAACCGCTGGCGTCGAGCAACATGGCTTCGTCGTAGCCGTCGTCGGTGGCTTCCTGGTTGGCCATGATGGAGTTGGTGTAGTTGCTGACCGCCTTGGCCTGGGTCATCGTGATGTTGACATGGTGGCGGGTGTAGCTCGAGATCTTCACCCGAATGCCGTTTTTCATGCCGTCTTCGCCCAAATAGGCGCCCCAGGGCCAGGCCGCAACCATCAGGTGGATGGTGTTGCCCTTCATGCTGATGCCGAGTTTCTGCGAACCGACCCAGGTCAGCGGACGCAGATAGCAGCTGTCGAGCTTGTTCTCGCGCACTACCTGCGTCTGGGCCGCCATGACCTGCTCGATCGTGAACGGAATCTGCATGCGCAGGATCTTGGCGCTGTTGAACAGCCGCTCGGTATGTTCTTTGAGGCGGAATATGGCGGTGCCGTCGGCTGTCTTGTAGGCCCGCACGCCCTCGAAAGCGCCGCAGCCGTAGTGCAGCGTGTGCGTCAGCACATGGATCTTGGCGTCGCGCCATTCGACCAGCTGACCGTCCATCCAGATCTTGCCATCACGGTCGGCCATTGAAGGAGGTACTGCACTCATGGTGTTTCCTTTTTTTTCGCGCCATGCTGGCGCACAGGTTGTTGTCCGGGTTCAGGGGTGCAGGGGAGCAAGAGGCCGCCAGACACCGCATACGGCGATTTTACGGGGCCGGGGCCCCGGGGTTGTCGGGCTTGTGCGCCGGAGCCGGGTCGGCCTGTGGCGACTGCGGCCGGGTCATCTGCCAGCGCACCAGGCGGCCACCCTGGAATTCGCAATCGACAAAGGACTCGGATCCATCGGTCCAGCGGTAGATCTCGGGCTGCACGTCTTTCACCGACTGCAAGGCACCCAGGGACCGGGTCATCGCCACCACATGCATCAGCGTCATACGGGCCATTAGCTTGGCATTGAGCATGACAGCGCTGTCCACATAGCCAATCGGGCGGTTCGCCGTCCGTTTGAGCACCTGCACCACGCGGTTGAAATGCAGCAGCGCCCACATCACGATGGCGGTGAAGACCACCGCCACCCCCTGCCAGCCAAACCGGTACCAGGCCAGGGTGACGATGGCGATGCCGGCGAGTGGAACGCCTACGCGCAGAAGCAGTTGTTGCATCGCCGCATTTTAAAGACACGGCGCACGCGCGCCGCGCCCGATCATGCTCAGGTCAGTCCGCGCACCACTTCCATCGCCTGCTCGACCCGGTCGACGCCGTGGATGACCAGCCCCTCGATCGGCTTGCGCGGCAGGTTCGCCCGGGGCACCACCGCAACGCCAAAGCCCAGCTTGGCGGCCTCGCGCAGGCGTTCCTGGCCGCGAGGTGCCGGGCGCACTTCGCCGGCCAGCCCGACCTCGCCGAAGGCGAAAAAACCCTTGGGCAGGGCTTTGGCGCGCAGACTGGATGTAATGGCCAGCATCACCGCCAGGTCGGCCGCCGGCTCATTGATGCGCACGCCGCCAACCGCGTTGACAAACACATCCTGATCGGCACATGCGACACCGGCATGGCGGTGCAACACCGCCAGCAACATGGCCAGGCGGTCCCGGTCCAGACCCACCGACAGCCGGCGCGGACTCGGACCACCATCGTCGAGCAGGGCCTGGATCTCGACCAGCAGCGGACGGCTGCCCTCGAGCGTCACCATGACGCAACTGCCCGGTACGGCGGTATCGTGCTGACTCAGAAAAATCGCGCTCGGGTTGCTCACGCCCTTGAGCCCCTTCTCGGTCATGGCGAAAACCCCGATCTCGTTGACCGCGCCGAAGCGGTTCTTGATGGCGCGCACCAGGCGAAAACTCGAATGTGTGTCGCCCTCGAAATACAGCACCGTGTCAACCATGTGCTCGAGCACCCGCGGACCGGCCAATGCGCCCTCCTTGGTGACATGGCCAACCAGCACGATGCACACACCGCTGGCCTTGGCCGCGCGTGTCAGGTGCGCCGCGCATTCACGCACCTGGGCCACCGAGCCGGGCGCCGATGTGAGCTGGTCGGAGTACACGGTCTGGATCGAATCGATCACCGCCACCGCCGGTTTGATGGCGTCCAGCGTGGCCAGGATCTTGTCCAGCGCGATCTCGGCCAGCACCGATACCTGCGACTGGTCCAGGCCCAGACGGCGTGCGCGCATGGCCACCTGGGCGCTGCTTTCCTCACCCGTGACATACAAGGTGCGGTGGCCGGCGCACTGCAGGCTGTGCATGGCCTGCAGCAGCAAGGTCGATTTGCCGATGCCGGGGTCGCCGCCGATCAGCACCACCCCGCCTTCGACAATGCCCCCGCCAAGCACGCGATCAAGCTCCTCATGGCCGGTGGGTGTGCGCTCGGTCTCCACCGCGTCGATGTCACCCAGCGTCGTGACCACGGTGGTCTTGGCCAGTGCGGCAAACCGGTTGCGCACCGCGCCACCCGAATGGTCCTGGGCCACTGATTCGATCAAGGTGTTCCACGCCGCACACGCCGGGCACTTGCCCAGCCATTTGGGGCTGGTGCCGCCACATTCGGTACAGGTGTAAACGCTTTTTTCCTTGGCCATGCAGCCATGTTAGCGCCCGGCCTGACCGGTGCCGTCCGGCCGCCTCCAGCATGCGCAGGAAAGCCCGGCTACATTTGACAAGAATCCGCAGGAAAGGCCAAACCCATGCCCCATCTCGTTGTGCTCTACACCCCGAACCTCGATCGAGAGACCGATATGACCGTCTTGTGCCGCGCGTTGGCCGACACCATGCTGCAAACCCCCGACGACGACGGCAAACCGGTGTTCCCGACCGGCGGCACCCGCGTGCTGGCGTACCCGGCCGCACATTACGCGGTGGCCGACGGCAAGGCCGACTATGCGTTTGTGTTTCTCAACATGCGCATGGCCCATGGCCGCAGCGCCGCCACCCACAAACGGATCGGCGACGCCTTGCTGATGTGCGCCAAGGCCCACTTTCAACCGGTGTTCAAGGAGCGCCATATCGGCCTGACCTTGCAGATCGACGAAGGACACGAGGTGTTTGACGCCAAACACAGCAATTTGCATCTTTTGTTCCAGGCGAACTGACGCGCACCACCCCGTCCCACCCATCTCTCCCCGACCCAGTAGGAAACCCATGCAAACCCCCATCAATACCTTCAAGAAAGCCCTGCAAAAGCGACAGGCGCAGATCGGCCTGTGGCTCAGCCTGTCCAATACGCTGAGCACCGAAATCTGCGCCGGCGCGGGCTTCGACTGGTTGCTGCTCGACGGCGAACACACACCCAACGATCTGCAGAGCATGCTGGTGCAGTTGCAGACGATTGCCGCCTATCGCAGTCAACCGGTATGCCGCGTGCCAGTGGGCGACGCCGCACTGATCAAGCAATACCTCGACCTGGGCGTGCCCAACCTGCTGGTACCGATGGTGGACACGCCGGAGCAGGCCCTTGCGTTGGTGCAAGCCTGCCGCTACCCGCCGCAGGGGATTCGCGGCATGGCCGGCGCCCGCGCCTCGCGCTGGGGCCGCTACCCGCGTTACGCCCATGAGGCGAATGACCAGGTCTGCCTGCTGGTGCAGGCCGAGACCCGCCTGGCGTTGTCCAATCTGGACGCGATTGCCGCCATAGACGGGGTCGATGGCGTCTTCATCGGACCGGCCGACCTGTCGGCGTCGATGGGCCATGTGGGCAACCCCGGCCACCCCGAGGTGCAGGCGGCGATCGAAGACGCCATCGCACGCGTTCTCAAGGCAGGCAAGGCGCCCGGCATCCTGACCGCCGACACAAAACTCGCCAAACGCTATCTCGAGCTGGGCGCCTTGTTTGTTGCCGTGGGCCTGGACACCGGCATCCTGATGCGTGGCACGACCGCACTGGCAAGCGAGTTCCTGGCCGCAGCGCCGCCAGCATCTGCAGCCGCACCAGCCGACAAGACCTATGGCTGAACCGGGCCGCGCAGCACCGAGCTTGTGGCATCCGGACGAACAGGCCGCCCGGGTGCAGCTGGCGGCCTGCTACCGGGTATTCGCACTGCTCGGCTGGACCGAGCTGATCTACAACCACATCACGGTGCGCCTGCCCGACAGCGCGACCGGCGGCGCCCGGCAGTTCCTGATCAACCCGTTCGGCCTGCACTACAGCGAAGTCACGGCCAGCAACCTGGTCAAGATCGATCTGCAAGGCCAGGTGCAGGACGGCTCGACCCATGCGGTGAACCCGGCCGGCTTCACCGTGCACGCGGCCATCCACGACGGCCTGCCGCAGGCGCATTGCGTGATGCATACCCACACCAGCGCCGGCATGGCCGTGGCCTGCGTCCAGGGCGGGCTGCAGCAGACCAACTTCTACAGTGCGCAGTTGCACGGCAGGCTTGCCTACCATGACTTCGAGGGCATCACCATTCATGCCGACGAAGCGCCACGCCTGCTTGCCAGCATTGGCGACAAACCGGCAGTGATCCTGCGCAATCACGGGCTGCTGGTCTGGGGACGGACGCTGCCGCAGACCTTCGCACTGCTGTGGACACTGCAGCGGGCCTGCGAAATCCAGCTGGCGACGCTGAGCATGGGTCCGGCCATTGTGGTGCCGGACGCCGTCGCGGCCCGCTGTGCGCGCGACGCGCTGCAATTCCATCCTGATCATGGCGGTGGGCAGGATGTATTCGATGCGCTGGTGCGCCAGGTCGATCGCGTCGATACCTCCTACCGGCACTGACACGCGCGAGCAGTCCGCCCGCACACCACAGTGATTCACGGCGGTATATTGGGGTATGCAATCTCACCACCCCCATTCCCGCGCCGACCTGGCGCGCATCGCCGCGGACGCCATGCGCGAGCGCGGCCTGGAGCCGGAATTTCCGCCCGCCGTGCTGGATCAACTCGCCGGCATCCATGGCCCGGCCACCGACCCGCAGGCCACCGACTTGCGCACGCTGGACTGGTGCTCGATCGACAACGACGACTCGCTTGACCTCGATCAGCTCAGCGTGTGCGAGGTATTGTCCGACGGACGGGTCAAGATCATGGTGGCCGTGGCCGACGTCGACGCCCTGGTACCCAAGGGCAGCGCCATCGACGCGCACGCCCGCACCAACACCACCTCGGTCTACACCGGCGCACGCATCTTCCCGATGCTGCCCGAGCGCCTGTCCACCGACCTGACCTCGCTGAACCCGCACCAGGACCGACTGGCCATCGTCACCACGATGATCTTCAACCCGGACGCCAGCCTCGCCGGCTCTACCGTGTCGCAGGCCCTGGTGCACAACAAGGCCCAGCTCGCGTACGACGCGGTATCCGACTGGCTGGACGGGCGCGGCGATCTGCCCGCCGCCGCCCGCGCCGTGCCCGGCTTGGATGTGCAGCTGCGCACGCAGGACAGCGTGGCGCAGCAGCTGCGTGCGCGGCGCCGCGCGCAAGGCGCGCTCGAGTTCGAGACATTCCAGCCCCGGGCGGTGTTCGATGGCGAAGAGGTGGTCGACATCCGCGAACAAGCGCACAACCGGGCACGCCAGCTGATCGAGGAGCTGATGGTCGCCACCAATGGGTGTACCGCCCACTTTCTGGCCAGCCACGGCGGTGTGTCGCTGCGCCGCATCGTGCGTTCGCCCGAACGCTGGCAGCGTATCGTCGACCTGGCCGAGCAATGGGGCGCGACGCTACCCCATCAGCCGGACGGCAAGGCGCTGGAAGCCTTTCTGGCGCAGCGACGCCGGGTCGATCCGCTGCGTTTCCCCGACCTGTCACTGGTCATCGTCAAGCTGATGGGCCGCGGCGAATACGTGGTGGAAACACCGGCGGGCCCGCCCATCGGGCATTTCGGCCTGGCGGTACGTGATTACATGCATTCGACCGCGCCGAATCGCCGGTTTCCGGATCTGATCACGGCGCGCCTGATCAAGGCGGTGCTGAGAGGCAGCCATCCGCCTTATGACAGCGCCGAGCTCGGCGAGCTGGCCCATCAATGCACCACGCAGGAAGATGCGGCGCAGAAGGTGGAGCGCCGGGTGCGCAAGTCCGAGGCCGCCCTGGTGCTGGAGAGCCGCATCGGCGAGGTGTTCGACGGCATCGTGACCGGCATCAACGCCGAAGCGAGCTGGGTGCGCATCTTTACGCCACCGGTGGAAGGCAAGCTGGTCGGCGCGCCGCCCCGTATCGACGTCGGGCAGACGGTGCGGCTGCGCCTGACCGTGGCCCATGTCGAGCGCGGCTTCATTGACTTCGTGCTGGCCGAATCGGACCGTCAGGACGATAGTGAGGTTCGCGCAGCAAAAGAACGGCCGGCGGTGGCGGCAGCCTTTGGCGAAATAGCAGGTCCGCGTAGTCGGTATCGAAAGTGACAAGCCAACGCTTCATATTTCGTGCAAGAGCCAACACCTGCTCGTCGGGAATGCCCGCGTGAGCCTCTGCAATCGCGAGCACATCAATACCTGCCGCCCGTAGCACCCGGGTGGACGGCGCCGGGAAATTCTCGTTGACGATCAATGTCGGAGTCACGACATTGCCTTCCCGATCGCGACGTATTTTTCCTCCTTGAACAACTCCGACGCAAAAGTCACCGCTGCCTGCACCTGCTCACGCGTAAGGTGCGGGTAGGCCGCAAGCACATCGTCATAGCTCCAACCATCGGCAAAGCGGTCGAGCAAAAGTTCGACCGAAATGCGCGTACCCTTGATGACGGGCTTGCCTACAAGCACCGCTGGGTCGACCACGATGTGTTCACGCCAGTTCATATCAATACCTCCGAATCGGTTTCACTGCTTGCGCGACCACGATGGGTCGCTCATGAGGAAACGCCGGGCCGCTCCCAAGTTTCCTCGCACCCCCTCGGGGGGCCTGGCGAAGCCGGGGCTGGGGGCGCTCATATGCAAAGCGACGCCTTCATGTTTGACAGAGTATGTTCCGAAATCGCGCGCGGTGACGGTTGGCATCGAGTCGCTATCTTCACGCGGTAGATCAGGGTGCACTTGCTGGGAGGATAGGCCCATGCCGTAGCCGGACAAGGGTTTAGTTCGGGTTCGTATGCATCCATGGCAACGTCTCAAGGCTATGGCTACACTGTGTGCAGACGTGAATTGAGGTGAACCATGAGCACATCTTTGGAAGCCGTAGAAACCGCCGCCCTGGGCCTGAGCGTCCCCGAGCGCGCCGAATTGATCCAACGGTTGATCGAAACCGTGTTACCGCCACAGTCGCTGCACCGCGATTGGGAAGCGGAAATCGAGCGGCGACTCGTGGATCTGGATTCGGGGCGCGCCAAGACTATTCCCGCTGAGAAGGTGCTGGTGGATATACGCGCCATGATCCAAGCTGCAAGCCCTGGAAAACCAGACGCGTGAAGCAGGAGTTCAGCCCGGCCGCTCGGCTGGAGCTTCTTGAAGCGACGCAGTGGTACTTGGACGAGGGTGGTGCAGCATTGGCCGAGCGTTTCGAACGGGACATCACACGTGCCATCCGACTGCTTGCGTTTATGCCCGGGATAGGTTCGCCGAACTACCCCGCTGTGCGGACGTGGCCCTTGAAGGACTTCCCCTAAACGCTGGTGTACCGCGTGGTGGATGACACGTTGACGGTGGTGGCGGTTGCGCATCAAAGCAGGAGGCTGGGATATTGGGTCGGGCGAGGTTGACCAACGTCAGCCAACACGGCGGATCCGCTTGACTTGCTGAGGCAGGTCAGACTCGTTGACAGCAACTTCGTAGTCTGAAAAGTTGCGTGGCACGTCAACTTTCTTGAATGCTGAAACACGCTCGAACAATGCGTGTGCCGGCGCGTTGCCCAACTCGGACTCGTGCTTGAACACATACAAACCCCGCGTGGACATCTCACCGCGTGCAGCAGACCGGTCGTGCTCGAACATCTGCGCTGATCCATCTGGAGCAGGCCTTTGACGACAACATCCACACCTTGCGCGGCAATGCGGTGCATGCGCGGGTGGACCAGCCAGGGGTGGAGACAGCCAGGCCAGCATGCGGATCGCCCGTCAGTGATGACGGGCGCGGATTGAAACCATTCTGATGCGATGGTGGAGGCGCAAAGTATCAAGGTCAAGTACGCGATTTGCGCCACCTGTATGACGCCATATTGACGCAAG
>Ga0335396_10006675_pt1 | contig 11359 bp, 8 predicted proteins | sample FRY02_FD_205743 | JGI IMG/M metagenome (GOLD analysis project Ga0335396, IMG submission 205743) | Freshwater microbial communities from Lake Fryxell liftoff mats and glacier meltwater in Antarctica - FRY-02 (spades assembly) (version 2) | ecosystem: Environmental > Aquatic > Freshwater > Ice >... | reverse complement strand
CGAAGCGCCTGCGGATACAAAGAGCAATCTGGGCGATGTTGTGGTTGGGTACTAAGTAAACGTCTAAAAACAACTTCCCGTTTTTTGTCCTGCTGACCCCGGAGAAAACGGGAAGTTAAAAATGGACAGGCACTAAGCGTTCAGCCAAGGAACCGATCGCAAATTTTTCGGTTGATCGGTTCCTTGCAACCCCCTACGGCATCCCCACATCCACCGAAATGCGGTCGATGTAATTGTTCGCCACCCCCACAAACTCGTGGATTAGCCCGCCCCACCAGAAATTCGTCCCCACGGGTGGGCGCTCGTCCATCACAATACAACCGCTGACCCGCCCGGCCTTGCCCGGCAGCAGATACCACTGCTCCACCCCGTCGATGACCCGCCGTTCCAATTCGTCTTTGCTGCCAACGGCAAAGCGAAAAGGAAAATCAATGCCAGTGGTGTCGAAGTTGATGCCAAAACGCCAGACGCCCGCCTGCTGATACCACTCCGTGTGGCCGTCCGCCGCCAGTGTGTTGTAGTTCTGGCTGAAGCGGTATTCCTGCCCCGGCCAGGGACCAGTCGTGCGGATGGGCACTGTGCCTTCGTTCACCACCACCGCCTCGAAGCAGAGTTTCTCGCCCAGGGGCACGCTGACCACCCGATTCATCTCACCCGACCAGTCGATCTCTCCTTGCGCCACATCAGCGCGCGGCTTGCCACCCTCCTCAATCGTCAACTCGCTGACCACCCGCACCCGGTTGCCCGCCTTGTCCCGCGCCTCGCCCACAATCTGGTATGTGCCGTCCGGCGGCGGCTCCGCGTTCAGGTCCACGCCCCCCTCGTAGCGGTACTCGTGATAGCCCTGCTTCTCCGGCTCCACCACATTCGGCCCTTCGGCGATGTGGTATTTGAAGCCGGGGTCTTTGGGGTCGATCAGATAGACCTGCACAGCGTCCACATCTTTGGTCAGGTAATAGCTGATGCTCACCCAATCGTCGCGCAGACCGTCCTGGTTGGGGCGAAAAATTTGGGGCACAACAGCAAAATTGTGCAGTTCCGGCACTTCGGAATCGCCCCCTTCCAGCGTGATCTGACCGCCGATTTCCTGCTGATTGCCGTTATCCTCCACGGCGTGGATGGCCCAGCGGTAGACCCCATCAGCCAACACCCGGCTGAGAATCTCCTCCGTGCCGCCGGCAGTCTCCACCACCTGGGGTTCATCCACCACCCCACCCCAGAGAACGTCGTAGTCGCCGGGGGAGCGGCGGCGCTCCTGGCGAAAATAGAAGCGCTCGCCCGCTTCGTTCTCAAAATAGATGCTCACATCCGCCGAGCGGCTGAGGCTGTAATGGATGGCCGTAGCGTCGGTAATTCCGTCCGCGTTGGGCGAAATAATATCCGGCGCAACGATCACATTTTGCAGCAACGGACCGAAGCTCAGGTCCAACCGTCCACAGCCCGCCAAAAGCAGAGGCAAAAGAGCCAAACACAAAAAACGCACAAAATGTATACGCATAAAAAATTCCGTGAAAATCCTGAAAAATCCGTGTCGATCCGTGTACTTCAGTTACGCCAAAGCGTCCAGCACTTTGTTCACGCCGTCAATCGTCTCTTCCATCTCCGCGTTGCCCAGCAGCGGGTTGACATTCAGCATCACCGCCCGGCCCAGCAGATCAAGCGAGCGGGGGCACATATCCGGCGCGTAGTCGATCTCCCGCTGCGCCCAGCGCCAGGGACCGCCATCGGGCGTCCACGTGCGCTTTTCCAGCACAGGAAACCAGTGGGCATAGACGTGAAAGTCCCGTCGATCCGGGCGGTAGACCTGGCCCGCGCTGATATTCTCGGCGCGCAGGGCCGCGGTGATCTGCTCGGCCTTCTCTGGCGTTTCCACAAAGAAGAAGACGTGAATGCCGCTGTCTCCCGCCGGATCGGGCACATCCCGAAAGGTGACCCCCCGCTGGGCGGCTGTCTCGGCGATACCGGATAATAGCATCCGCTGTCGCATTTGAATCCCGTCCACCAGCCCGTCCAACCGCTGCAACTGCACCAACCCCACCGCCGCGGGCAGCTCGGACATGCGAAAATTGGCCCCCCACAAAATATCCTCTTCGGGCAGATCCAACCGATTCCAGGCCGAAACGTCGTGGTACATAAAGGCCCGCTGCCAGATCGCCTCGTCGTTGGTCGTCAGCAGCCCACCCTCGCCGGTGGTGATGATTTTGCTGAATTGGAGGCTGAAGCAGCCCACATCCCCAATCGAGCCGAGTTTGCGCCCCTTATAGCTGGCCCCGTTGCCCTGCGCGCAATCTTCCACCACCCGCAGATTGTGCTGTCGGGCCAGGGCCATCAACTCATCCATCCGGCTGGGCGCGCCCCGCATATGCACCGGCAGCAGCGCTTTTGTATAGGGGGTGATCTTCGCCGCCACATCCAGCGGGTCGAGGGTCAACGACGCATCCACCTCGGCGACAATCGGAATACCGCCCACCGCCAACACTGCCGTAGCAGAAGCAATCCACGTGTAGGCGGGCACAATCACCTCATCCCCCGGCCCGACGCCCACGGCTTGCAGCCCGCAGATGAGCGCGGCTGTGCCCGATGTGACGGCCAGCGTCCGCTTCACGCCAATTTTGGCAGCAAAGGCATTTTCCAGTGCCTCTACCTTCGACTCGCCACCCTCAGGACCGTAGAAACGAAAGAGCCGTTTGGAGCGCAGTACTTCCAAGACCGCGGCTTCTTCCTCCTCCGCAATAATCATTCCGCCGGGAAACATAGGCGGGTCGGGCTGCTGGCGGGCAGGTGTGCCGCCGTGAATCGCTAGTTTTTGAGCGCTGGATGGACTGGTCATAAGTGAGAATCCCTTTCATGGCTGGGTAGTGGAGACGACGCGTACACGGGCCACTTCGACAAAATCGTCCTGATTGGGCAGACGCAGACGGGGCAATCCCCCGCGGTTGGCGTCGTAGACCGCGACGATCAGGCGATAGTCTCCCGCCTGTGTGGGCGCGGCCAGCTTTATTATCTGGGAAATCACTTCGTTCCGCAACCAGGTGGACGAGCCGCGCGGCAGACTCTCGTCCCGTTGCCCAACCGCACGCCCCTCGTCATCCAGCCATTGGACGCTCATTGTGTAATCGGTCGAGGGCGCTGCAAGCGATTGCCAAACAAATGTCAGCGGCAGCACAAAGCCTGGCGCAACCGCTGGGGATAGTTCGCTCTCTGTCAGACCGGCCAGTGAAATCTCCCCGCCAAAGCGAGCCGACAGGCGCGGCGCGAGGGTCGGCAACTCAAAATGACGCGTGCTGGGCAGCACAGTGACAGGCAGTTCCACGGGACGGGTTGGCAGGGATTTGCTGGTCAGCTCCAGCCAATAGTCACCCGGCGGCAGATCAACCGGAACAGGAATCTGATGGACAGTGCGTATGACCTGTTCGGCAGGGAGGGCCAGATCAACCCCTATCGACTGCCTGTCCCCGTCCCCTTCCCATTGCACCGCTCTGTTGCGTTCGTTCCAACGGACCACCAAATCATCGACCAGCCGGTCCGTATGGGCAAACCAGAGAATTTGCAGCAGAAACGATTCCCCTGCGCCCGCGCTGCTGTTGACCAAAATGGGCCGTACAAAGAGGCCATCGACGATAGGATGCCAGGTCATTGGGTCTTCGTTCGGGGGCAAGGGAATCGGCTGGTTCAACGCGATTTCGACAGTTGTGCGCTTGCCCAACCGCTCGCCACCCGCCCCCAGCAGATCCAACCCCGCCGAGTCAGCGGCGGGGTCGTAAACGCCCAGCCGTAGCTGATAGTTCCCCACGGGCGCGCCCGCGCCGATCCACTCGGCCACGGGGATGCGCCCGGCCACAATCTGTCCGATCTGCCAGCGGAAGGTGGGAAAGTCATAGGCGGAGAGACGGCGATCGCCCAGGCGGGAAAAGAGCAGCCCGGACGCGGTGCGGGTTTCTCCCGTCAAATAGAGATCGGGCAGCGGCGTCTGGGGATGGGTCAGCCGCCAGAAAAGCAGCAGATCGCCGTCCTTCTCGACAGAGTAGCCGAGCAGTTCCACAGTGTCGCCAAAGTTGGCCTGGACCGTCTGCTGGATAGGCGGCGCGTTGCTGATGGCCCGTGCGTCCAGGTCCACATAGCGGCGCAGGCGCAGACCCCAGAACTGAGCGTCAAAAAGCTGCTCCACCCCGGCCCGTTCCAATTGCAGCCCGGCAGCGTCCGTGGGGTCAATCACCTCTTCCTGCCAATCGATCAGCCAGACGCTGCTCTTGTCCAGCAGAGCCGGGCGCAAAATAGCCGCGCTGTTGTCCATATCGACGACCGCATTCACGTCCAGAATCTCAATCGCTGGCAGACGCACGGGTTCGATCGCGGGTGCGTAGTAGCGCCAGATGGGCCAGGCGTGGCCGCTGACCAGCACAACCGCATCGTCCGCATCGTCCGCGTCCATCTGCCCCTGCACATACGCGGCCAGTTCCCGCCACTGGTCTTTGGTAAAGGCGGTGTCGTTGAACCAGTTGCGGTCCGCCTGGACAAAACCGGCCAGCAGCAACCCAACGCCCACCAGACCGGCGATGAGACCCCCTCCCAACCTCCCCCATACTTGGGGAGGAGAGGCGACTGCTCCCTCCCCAAAGTGGGGAGGGGTAGGGTGGGGTTTGGCCACCCGCTGCAACCTTTGCCAGATAGGGACAAAGGCCCGCAGCAATCCCGCCAACCCCGCGCTCCAGACCAGCAGCAGCCCCGGTAAGGCCACCATCACATAACGGGCGTTGAATTTGGGCGTGAAGGAGGCAAGGGTGAGGACGGCAGCAATGGGGATGAGAAGGAGGAGGAGAGGATATTGAAGTGTAGAAATTGCGTAGTGCGTAGTGCGTAGTGCGTAGTGCGTGAAGTATGACAAATGGCTACCCGCCACTTGCCCCCTGCCACTTTTGCCTTTCCCTTTTGCCTTTTGCCTTCCCTCGGCCACCAGCCCGATCAGCGCCAGCGCTGTCACCCCGCCGTACATCCACAACAATCGTCTGGCTTCGCCTTCCAGCACGGTCTCGCCGCTGGTAAAGCGGATGGCAACCGCGGTCAGGGCTTCCCAGAGTTTGAATGTCCCCTCCCAATAACTGGCGTCCACATCCAGCCGGGTGAAGAGGTTGCCCAGCCAGGGGAGGAATAGGAGAAAGACGGCAAGGTTGGCGAGAAGCCAGGGAAGCGTATTGCGTATTGCGTATTGCGTCGGTAGTGATGTTTGGCGTGCTCTCTGCCAACTATTGAAAACAGGCAGAAGATATGCGATGTTAACGGCCAGCAATAGAAAAACGGCAAAATAATGAGTATAGAGAGCGGACGCAGCCAGTGCAACATAAACAATCCATAACATCTGGGATGGACTGCCCGTTCCCTTTTCGCCCCCACTGATTTGCCTTTGTGCCCCTCGATCAGCCTCCGCATACGCAATACGCAATACGCAATACGCAATAGCCGTTCTCAGCGCCACCAGCAGCGTATACATGCGCGCTTCCTGGCTATAGTAGAGCAGCAGGGGATGGAAGGCGGCCATCAGCCCAGCCAGCACACCGGCCAGACGACTGCGACTCCAGCGGATTGTCAGGACGGCGAGCAGAGGCACAATCAGCAGGCCAAAGGCAACCGACGGGTAGCGCAGACTCCATTCGCCCCACCCGGCCAGTCGCCCCCAACCGGCCACCAGCGTATAATAGAAGGGCGGCTGAATGTCATCCGCCGTCCACTGGGCCAAGGAGGCCAGATCGTATTGGGCGACAATAGCGGTCACGCCTTCGTCGTACCAAAGACTCTGGCTGTCCAATTTGTAGACGCGCAGAGCAAAGGCGCTGAATATCAGCGCCAGCAGGGCCATGCGATAGGCGTTGGAAGTCGGGGACTGCTCACTACTCACTGCTTATTATTCACCGATAACTGATAAGGCTCCTCGTAGCTGCACAAAGTATATCACAGCCCGCCTTCGATCTGAGACCCATGCGGTTTGACAGAGAGGCCCGCGCGTGATTTACTGCCAGCAGACGCGCCTGCACTTTTCATCCTCTCAATCATCCTCTTTTGTCGAACCCTTTTGTTCGGGAAGACCCATTTTTTTGGAGCATCACATGGAAAAAATACGCTGGGGAATTCTGGGCACAGGCCGCATTGCTGGCGACTTTGCCCGCGGGCTTACATCTGTAGACGACGCAGAGTTGGTGGCGGTTGGCTCGCGCACGGCGGAATCGGCCAACACTTTTGCCAATCAATTTTCCGTACCCACCCGCCACGCCTCCTATGCCGCGTTGGCAAACGATCCGAATGTGGATATTGTGTACATCGCCACGCCCCACTCCCTGCACAAAGAGAACACAATCCTCTGTCTGGAAGGCGGACGGGCTGTTCTGTGCGAGAAGCCCTTTGCCATCAACACCGGCGAGGCCGAAGCGATGATCGCCGCCTCTCAGCGCACGGGCAAATTCCTGATGGAGGCCATGTGGACCCACTGCCTGCCCCACATGCAGGCCATCGCCCGGCTGATTGCGGACGGGGCCATCGGCGACATTCAGGTCATCCAGGCCGATTTCTGCTTCCGCTCAAAGGTGAACCCGGCCAGCCGTCTCTATCGCCCGGAGCTGGGCGGCGGCGCGCTGCTGGATGTGGGCGTCTATCCCGTGGCCCTGGCCTATCGCTTTCTGGGCCAGCCGGACGAAGTGCGCACCTGGGCGCATCTGGGCGAGACGGGCGTGGATGAGAACGCCGGAATGCTCTTTGGCTATAAGAGCGGCGCGCTGGCAATGATGACAACTTCGGTGCGGGCCAACACCAGCCACATCGCCCGCATCTCCGGATCGGCTGGCGAAATTGTCATCAACGAGCGCTGGTGGGCACCGTCCAGCTTCACCCTGCACCGGGCCGGACACGATGCGGAAGAGATACACCCGGAGAGTGTGGGCAATGGCTGGAATTACGAAGCAATCGAAGCAGGCCGTTGTCTGCGCGCCGGTCTGAGCGAAAGCCCGATCGTGCCCCACGCCGACACCCTGGCCGTCATGCGTCTGCTGGACGGTCTGCGGGCCGAGTGGGGGCTGCGCTATCCGATGGAGTAAGTAATTGGATGGAGTAGGTAATTGGGTGAACAGGTGAATGGATTGACGATCACCCAATCAGCGAACTGACATTCTTTTTCACTTGGAGAAATTACAATGGACTACGGAAAAGTAATTGGCATCGACAAACCCATCTCCCGTCTGGTGCAGGGCACAGTGATGCTGCACACCAGCCATCTGGACGAGGATTTCGCGCTGCTCGATGCCATTTTGGAAGCCGGCGGCACGACCTTTGACACAGCCCACGGCTATGGGGGTGGTGAATGCGAACGCAGCCTGGGCGCGTGGATCAACGATCGGGGCATCCGGGATCAGGTGGTGATTCTGGGCAAAGGCGCGCACCACAACCGGGACCGCCAGCGGGTGACACCCTACGACATCACCAGCGATCTCCACGACTCCCTGGCCCGGATGAATGTGGATTTTATCGATCTCTACGTCCTGCACCGGGACGATAGATCCAATCCCGTCGGGCCGATTGTGGACGTGCTGAATGAACATCACAAGGCCGGGAAGATCGGCAGCTTTGGCGGCTCCAACTGGACGCCCGCCCGCATTGCCGAGGCCAACGCCTATGCCGCTGCCAACGGGCTGAAGCCATTTGTCGTCAGCAGCCCCAACTTCAGTATGGCCGTGCAGAAGGAATCCCCCTGGGAAAATTGCCTGAGCATTGCCGGTCCCGAAGCCGCCGCGGATCGGGCCTGGTACAAAGAGCAGAAGATGCCCCTCTTCGTCTGGTCCAGCCTGGCCGGTGGCTTTTTGACCGGACGTTTCCGTCGCGATAACCTGGACACTTTCAGCGGCTACAACGACGAACTGGTGGTGCGCTGCTATTGCACCGAAGAGAACTTTGGCCGCATCGACCGGGCGGAGGAGATCGCCAAAGAGAAGGGGCTGACCCTGCCCCAGATTTCCCTTTCGTATGTGCTGCACAGCGGGCTGGATGTCTACGCGCTGGTGGGAACCCGCACGGGCGCAGAGTTCCGCGAGAATATCCACGCCAGCCAAGTGAAGCTGAGCGCGGACGAAGTGGCGTATATCAACGGTAACGGTAGTTTGTAAGCAAAACTGGGAAGATATTTAGAACAAGGATGGCAGAATTTACGGATTTTCTGTAATGGTCAACGACAACGTGAAATTTTTAACGCAAAGGCGCAGAGATGCAAAGGCACAAAGAACAGTGTCTTATCTTAGCGGCTTTGCCCCTTTGCATCTTTGCGTTAAAAAGACCTTTCATCAAGTCGTTGAGCAATACAATAATCAGCGTTTATCCGCGTAAATCTGCGTCCAATAATTTTTCTAAAATCAGTTATTTCGGATTGAGGGATAAAAACGCATGAAAGTTTTAGTCACCGGCGGGGCCGGCTTTATCGGCAGCCACGTAGCCGACGGGCTGCTGGCCGCGGGCCATCAGGTGGTGGTTGTGGACAATCTGCATACAGGGAAGAAAGCCAATATTCCCGCGGGGGCGGTCTTTTACGAGGCCGACCTGCGGGATCAGCCCCGGCTGGCAGAACTATTCGCGGCAGAGAAACCGGATGCCATCGCCCACCAGGCGGCGCTCGCCAACGTGCGGGAGAGTATGAGTGATCCCGCCACCTACGCCCAGGTCAATGTCGTGGGCACGCTCCATCTGCTGGAAGTGGCCCGCGCCCACGGCGTAAAGAAGATCGTCTTTGCCAGCACTGGCGGTGCTACTTACGGCGAAGGCTACAGCGAAGACGGCAGCAAACTACCCTTTACGGAAGATAGCAAAGCCCAGCCCAAAGACAACTATGGGGCCAACAAACTGAGCTGCGAATATCACCTGGACCTCTATTGGCAGAACTACGGGCTGGACTACGTGGCCCTGCGTTACCCGAATGTCTATGGCCCGCGCCAGGACAGCAAAGGCGAGGCGGGCGTCATCGCCATCTTTGCCGGGGCAATGCTGTACAACCTGCCCACCAAAATAACCGGGGACGGCAAGCAGATTCGCGATTTCTGCTTTGTGGGCGACATTGCCCGCGCCAACCGATTGGCGCTGGAAAGCGACGCCCACGGAATTATCAATGTGGGTACGGGCGTGCCGACTGACATCAACCGGGTACACGCGGTGCTTTCGGTTGCCACCGGCTACACCCAGGCCCCAGTCTATGTGCCCCGGCCCACGGGCGAGGTGCTGGCGACTTATCTGGAGAGCGCAAAGGCAAAGAATATGCTGGGCTGGGGGGCAGAGATTTCGCTGGAAGAGGGGATGGCGCGCACGGTTGCTTGGGTGCGAAGTCAATAATCGCCAATGCATATCCTTATCAATGGCTGGTTCTGGGGGCAAGCCACCACCGGCAGCGGACAATATCTGCACCGGCTGGTGGAGCATCTGGCCCGGATTGAGACTGGCGCGCGCTTTACAGTCCTGACGCCGGAAAAGAGGGATTGGAGAACGGAGAACGGGGATTGGGGAGCAGATGTCCCAATCCCCGTTCTCCGTTCCCCAATCCCTTCCCTCCCTCGCCCACTCGCCAAACTCTATTGGGAGCAGATTACCGTTCCCGTCACGGCACGTCGTTTGGGCGCTGACCTGCTTTTTGTCCCCTATTGGGCTGCTCCCTTATGGCAGCCTATACCTATCGTCGTCACCGTCCACGACCTGATTCCCCTGCTTCTGCCGATTTATCGGGGCGGTCTGCTCAATCGGCTCTACACGAATCTGGTCTGCCTGACTGCGCGTCGGGCCGCGGCGGTGATTACCGTCAGCCAGGCTGGGGCGCAGGATGTGACAACCCATCTGCACGTTCCACCGCAACGGGTTTCGGCTATTCATCACGGGTCAAATGTAGAAATTCGACCCCAGGCCACTGCCAAAAAGCTGGCCGCCATCCGCGCCAAATACGCGCTGCCAGAGCGCTACTTCCTCTATTTGGGTGGTTTTGATGCGCGCAAAAATGTGGAGGGAATTCTGGCGGGCTATCGCCGCTATCTGGACAAAGGCGGCGACCCGACAGTGAAACTTGCCCTGGCCGGGAAGCTGCCGGGCGTGGATACCCCCTTCTTCCCCGATCCCCGGCGCATGGCCGCTGCGCTGAATCTGACCGATCACATCCACTATGCGGGTTGGGTAGACGAGGACGACAAACCTCAGCTCTACGCGGGCGCGACCGCCTATCTCTTCCCCAGCCACTACGAAGGCTTTGGGATGATGCTTCTGGAAGCGATGGCAGCGGGCTGCCCGGTGATTACAAGCGGGTAGGCTCACTCAGCGCCAACACCTCCGGATCTGTCACCCGCAATAATTCCCCCACAGTCAATTCCAGCATTGTGTGGTGATCGCCGCCGCCGCCGTAGACCAGCCCGTCTTCCCCAAAGGCTGTGATGGCCTTGTCCAGCAGCACGGGCAGCCGGGTGGCGTGGCCGAAGGGAGGCACGCCGCCCGCGGGGTAGCCGAGCAATTCCAGCACAACATCCGGAGATGCAAGCTTCACCCGCTTTTTGCCCACGCCAAAACGATCCGCCAATGGACGCTTCTCCACACGGCTCTCCCCATTGCTGATCACCACCACCGCTTCCCCCGCTGGCTCTTCAGGCGTCTCCACCAGAAAGAGCAGCGTCTTGACGATCTGTTCGGGGCGCACGCCCAGGGCAGCCGCGGCCGCGGGGACGGTGGGTGTCTCGCCAATGTCGGTGATCAGTCGGGCACGGATTGACTGCTCTGCGATGAAACGGGCCAGGTCGGCGGGGGTGCGGGTGTTCATTGGGGTATGCTCCGGGTGGATGGATTGGCTGTTCGCCACACTTTACCGCAAAACGGAGAGCTTGCGCAACTGCGTAAGACGAATTCCCCGTTTCGTGCTACAATAGACCCCACAATTCTGTCACAATCATTTCGTCCACCAGCCCAATGCCCAGCGCCACGAACCCACTCCACCATACAGATCACCGCCCCTGGCCCCTGCCTGCGCGCCCGTGGGTGATGGCCCAGATATGGCACGATCTGCTCTTTGCCCACTGGCCCATCCCCGCGGCGCAGATGGCGGCGCTCCTGCCGCCGGGGCTGGAACTGGACAGGTGGGAAGGCGAGGCGTGGGTGGGCGTCGTTCCCTTTCGGATGAGCGGCGTGCGCCCCCGGCTCTTTCCGGCCCTGCCGGGGCTGTCGGCCTTTCCCGAACTGAATGTGCGCACATATGTCCGTGTGGAGGACAAACCCGGCGTCTACTTCTTCAGTCTGGACGCGGCCAATCCGATTGCTGTGGCTGTCGCCCGCTCGCTCTTTCATCTGCCCTATTTTCGCGCGCGGATGA
>Ga0335396_10006672_pt1 | contig 11364 bp, 8 predicted proteins | sample FRY02_FD_205743 | JGI IMG/M metagenome (GOLD analysis project Ga0335396, IMG submission 205743) | Freshwater microbial communities from Lake Fryxell liftoff mats and glacier meltwater in Antarctica - FRY-02 (spades assembly) (version 2) | ecosystem: Environmental > Aquatic > Freshwater > Ice >... | reverse complement strand
TTCCCAATAAAAAAAAGCTGAGTTCTTGGAAGAACTTTTTTAGAATATCAGCATCTAAAATGTTTATGATTCGTCGTAGATTGTACGCTATGAACATCAATCCTACATCAGCACTAGCCCTTTCCTTGCCTTTTTTTGTGATGATGTAATAGAAGCCCCATTGTCGTTTTATAATTCCATACGGATGCTCTTCGATGGCTTGTCGTCTTTTATAATATTCTTTATTGGACTCGATATTAATTTTATTCTGTTCTATAAATTGTGCTTGCTGAATCGTTCTAGCTGTTCTTAAAACTAATCTACACTGGTACACTTTCACCGGAATACTGGTACACTATCATCGGAATAGACATATGCATGGAGCAGAAAGCGAAAGGGCGGGTGGGCGATTGCCCAATCACCTATTCTGACAACCACGATTACACTTGAACGCTTAGCAAAACGCGGCTATGAATCCATGCTCGACTACTACTTAAAAGTGCGCCCTGAATCAACGTTCATGGGCATCTCCTTTACATCATGAACCGCCGTATACGAGGTCCGTACGTACGGCGGTACTTCGGCATGCTCAGCAGAACTGTGAGAGGCGCACCCTATCGCTGAAAGGCGGTAGTGCCGCCTACTCGATTAGGCGTTCGCCAACTCTTCGGGTAATTCATTTATCTTGTCTAATTCAGCTGTAAAATAGTCTGTATAGGAGTAATAGTAAACAAGTTCTTCAAATGGAGAATCATTGATACCTCTGTAATTACAATATAAATGGTGATCGTTATAATATTCGTCCCCGTCTTTATAATGTACAATATTCTTATAAGGGAGTTTACCTAATATTCTAACGGAGGCTTCAGTAAATCCATTAGGTATTGGCTTATCTCTTTGTTCAAAAGATTTAATATGCCATTTTCCATTGTCACTAATGAGTACTTTGTAATCCATTAATGCGCCGAGCCAAATCAAAATCCCTTTGTCGTAAAAATCATACATAAATGTACGATTCCATTTACTATGATCTTCAACTAATGGATACGTTTCATCATCTATAGCTCTTAAAATAAATCTTGATGATTTGAATTTTAAATAAGGATTTTTAACGATTTCTTCATTTGAATAATGTTTCCAGTATTCTGGAATAAGTAATTCTTGTTTAAGATCTTTTTCCAGTTTTATTAATTTCAAAAATTCTCTTTCAGTTGTTTTTGTATTACTTTTTATTCCAATCCTTTTTGGTGAATTTGGTAACTCATATTTGCTATACAAAATGTCTCTTATTTCAATAAGTTCTTTGTGTGCGCAATTATTTTCTATTAAACTTGCGAATTCAATAAGATTATAATCTGAATATTTGAAATTTAAGTTCGGATCAATTTCTCCTTTCGGTTTTTTATCAGACAGAAACAATATTATTAATTCGTTAAAGTCATGATGATGACCATTTTTTTTAAATTTATTTATTGTCTCCGATATTTTTGATTTTCTAATGTTTGAAGTAATTTGAATGCAAATCCTTTTTTTGTTATCGAATAAATCATATGTATCTTGATTAACTTTTACTGCTTTTTCAAACTTCCACTTTTTTAGTTTAAACATTTTATTTATTATGTCCTTAAAATACAATTCAGCATAACGACTTATATCTGTGTCACCAGTTTGATTGAAGCTTTTTATAATAAACGCGATTTCAAAAAGTTTGTGCTTTATTCTTTGGTTCATATGCTGAACATCAATTAAATTCATCTTGTCTAATTTTTGTAGGAATACTGAATTTGGTGACGCTTAACGTCAGCCCGTCTAAGAACTCCCATTCTCGAACAAATATAATCGAATTTAAAAGGAGATGAGTGAGGCAATATTAAAAAACAGAGAAATCCATCCGAAAAATTGCATTTGGCGTAGAGAAGCGAGATGCTTTTGCAAGGGCAAATATTCCCAATAAAAAAAGGCGAGTTCTTGGAAGAACTTTTTTAGAATATAAGATTCTAAAATATTTTTGATTCGTCGTAGATTGTACGCTATGAACATCAATCCTACATCGGCACTAGCCCTTTTCTTGCCGTTTTTTGTCATGATGTAATAAGAAGCCCCATTGTCGTTTGATAATTCCACAGGGATGCTCTACGATAGCTTGTCGTCTTTTGTAAGATTCTTTAATGGACTCGATATTGATTTTATTCTGTTCTATAAATTGTGCATGCTGAATCGTTTTACATGTTCATAAAACTAATCTACACTGGTACACTTTCACCGGAATGGGTGGTACACTTTGACCGGATTAGACACTGGTACACTTTCACCGGAATGGGTGGTACACTTTCACCGGAATGGGTGGTACACTTTCACCGGAATGGGTGGTACACTATCGCCGGATTAAATAAATTATAGAAGTGTGGCTGCGTCGCCCACCCACATGGAACCCAAACCAAGAAATTAAAGCTTAAAAAAATCTGCAATAAACGGACTGAAATTGCTATGCTTTGCCCTGCAAAAACTCAATAAATAGTACTACTCAAATATAAATTTTAAACATTAGAATTTAGAATAAAACGAACAGAAGCAATTTTCAATACAAAGTCAATAAATTTATTTTCGAGATTATTTTTTATACACCCCTCTCCAAAAACGAAATCCCCATGGACTCAAAAACTATCAAAGCTTCCGTGCAACAATGGCTTCATTGGTCCCGCCATGGCGAACACAAATCTTTGTTTAAGCATTGAGCCGCCAAAATTTTGTAGCTGCTTTTACCTAGCGCCCTCTTTTCCGCTCACCTCATTTGTCATTGGTTTTAGTGACAATTTCAATGCAAAAAATCCTAAAAGTCCAGCTGTCAATGAAGCTATTAGGATTACTAATTTCGAATTATTGATTATATTTTGGTCATCAAATGCAAGTAATGTTATAAAGATAGACATTGTAAATCCAATACCGCCTAGAAGTCCAACGCCAAAAATAGATTTCCAATTTAGGTTTTTCGGAAATTTGCAAAGCCCTAATGTTACAGCCAAAAATGTCAAAAGAAATATACCCAATGGTTTGCCTACAATTAGTCCAAGTGCAATTCCTAAACTATAATTTTCGGAAAGCGTTTGTGAAATATTCCCACTAAAAACAATTGCTGTGTTAGCTAACGCAAAAATTGGCAAAATAACAAAAGCTACTGGTCTATGTAAAAAGTGTTGTAAAGCATGGGAAATTGATTTCTCATCTCCGTTTTCAAAAGGAATTGCAAATGCTAACAAAACGCCTGTAATTGTCGCGTGAACACCTGAATGTAACATAAAATACCACATTGCGATTCCGCCAATTAAATAGAGTACGAGATTTCTAACTTTCATTCTGTTGAATATTAAGAGCAGTGCAAAAATCCCTAGCGCTATAAATAGATTTGTAAAGACTAAAGTCTTAGTATAAAAAACAGCAATTATTATTATAGCAAATAAATCGTCTATAATAGCTAATGCAGTTAAAAAAACTTTAAGTGAAAGAGGAACTTTATTCCCCAAAAGTGATAGAACTCCCAATGCAAAAGCAATGTCTGTTGCCATTGGAATTCCAATTCCCGATTGGGTTGCCGTACCATAATTGAATAAAAAATAAATTCCAGCAGGGAACATCAATCCACCTAACGCCCCAAAAATCGGAAATAATGCATCTTTGAAATTAGAAAGTTCACCTATGTAAATTTCTCTTTCTAATTCTAAACCTATCAGTAAAAAGAAAATTGCCATCAAACCGTCATTTACCCAATGCTCAATAGACAAGCCTGTAAATTTGGTTTGGAAAAAGCCTTGATAGTCAGACCCAAGATTTGAGTTGGCTAATGCAAGAGAGAGAATAGTACAAGCAATTAAAACAAGTCCACCTGCTTTTTCGCTTTCAAAAAATTCATTAAAGAGTTTAGTTGCTTTCATTCATTAGATATGTTCATTAATTGTAAGATCGCTCTTAGGGTTGCGCAAAACGTTAGTCTGATTAAAAAATCAGAAAGGAGGCTCTAAGAGTTCAATATATATTTTTTTCAAAGTTAGGTTTACAAATATCTTATTCAAAATTGAACGTATTTTTTTAGAGATTAGACATTCTGACGTTCCGGCGCTTGGCGAAGAAACGGATTTCGAAGCACTAAACTGTCTGCCAGCATTGAACTTAATACGAAGCAAAATCCCGATAGCTATCGCATTGGCGTTAAGTTAAGGAATACAGTTTTGAACTTAATGCTATTGAAAATTAATTAAGTAGTCAAAAAAAAGGGCTCCCCGATTGCTTAATTATGTTGCGCTAACAATTCAAACTATGCGCACGGAGAGCCCAAACAAATCTACAAAAATTGATTTATCCACACGATTAAAAGAGTTAAAAATTAATCAACTTGCAATTGATTGTGGATTTAAAAAAAGGAATTCCGGAAAAATCGAGGCTATAGACCTAATCCATTGTTTTTATAGTGCGAGCAACACAGGTCTGTTTCATTACTGGTAACATTTAATTTGCGCCCTTTTCAAGGCTACTTCAAGAAAGAGAAGCATATTTGTAAACTGTAAAATCAATGATTAAAAGAATAAGATTTTGCGTCCGATAGCTATCGGACTTTGCGAGACCGTTTGATGTAGGAAAAGTATTCTAATAAAATAATTTCTATTGATTTAGAAGATTATTAAATTGCGCCTTTGCGTGAAATCTTCGAATTTTATTTTCTAACTATAAATTATTTAATCAAGCCGAGTTCAAATGTTTTTCTACCACTTCATCACCTTCCTCCTAACCAAATCATCTCCCATTTGAATTTGTAAAATATAAGTACCGCTTGATAAAGCACTCATAGAAAGAGTAGCCATGCTGCTGCTAGCGTTGATGAATTTTTCATCGACACATCTCCCAGTAACATCAAATATTTTAACAATAGAATTATTAGAATAGCTTTTGTTGAATTCAATTTGTAAATGATCTGTAAATGGATTGGGATATACACGTATGTTGGCATTGTCATTTTCGGAAAGAGAACTGCTTAATGCTTTCGGGAAATCGATGCGCCATAAGGAGGAAGTATTGGCATAACCGATTTCAATAACGTAAATACTGGTATCCAATATAACCGCATCAATAGGATGTGAAAAATTACTAACGATGCGTGTTGACGTAAATGAATAGGTTTGATTATTTACATCTTTAGTCATTTGCAAAAGTTGCATGTCTTCCGAATGATCGTTGAAGGGTGAAAGTAATTTTGAAAAACCTGCTAATGTAGAATCACCTCTTGTATAACTTAAAACAAATCCGTTTCCGCGATACATGCCTCCAAAACTGCTGTCGGTATCGAATGCCAATCCGAGCGGTGAACGATGCGGCGTGAAACTGTAAATGCCTTGACTAAGCGCAGCAGCATTGTAGGTAGTGCCTGTGATACTGTCGCGCATGTAAGCAGCATCGGGTCCGATATTCAAACAGGGTAAGTCAAAAATGAGTCCTGCTGGTTTTTGCGGATAGGCGGGATCGTTAGTAAATGCACCTTGGTTCCAAGAGCCGCTGTTGTGGTTGATGAGTAAATCAGCAGCAGGATTGAACCAGGAATGTTGTTGTGGATTATCTGTCCCGCCCAATATCCATGGAAAACCATAATGATGTCCTTGTTGCAAAAAGTTTAATTCATCTTCGTGATCGCGATCGCCGGAATTCTCTGCGCCAAATAAATCACCTGCTGCATTGTAAGCAAAGTCGTAGGTGTTGCGAATGCCTCTTGCAAATATTAATTGCTGTGCATCAAGTGCAGCAGAATCGTTGGGAATGATGAGTCCCGGATTAGCAATTGGAATTTGAAAAATACTTGCATTGATAGCAAAGAGTCGAGCGTTGGGAAAGAGTCCGTTGTTATCACGCACTTCGCCATGATCGCCGCGCGAACCATTGCATAAGTACAGAGTATCATTTGTTTTATTTAAATACAGTCCGCTCAAATGATGATCGAGTTGTCCTGCTGTAGGATAAGGTTCCGTTGCTGCCTGCACCGACCACAATCGTGTTCCATTTGCTTGCAATTGTCCCCTCATGATGTATCCTGTGGTGTAGGCAGAGTCCACATCATTATTTCCTGCAATGAAAATGGTGGAGTCATACATCACCATGCCCTGACAAGTTTGCAGCGCATGATCGTTGATGGTGTATAATAATGTATCCGGAGTTCCTGAAGGAGTTACTCGGTAAATATTTCCATCGTAGGTTGAATAGTAAAACGAAGCATCCAGCGTACTGTAACATAATCTTGTTACGTTGTTCGCTACAAATTTCACTTGCGAAACTTGAATATCGGGAAACAAGGCGATGGGTGTTTGGGCAGATGCGTCCATCGTAAAAAGGATAAACAGCAACATTAAATTTTTTTTCATAAGAGGAAGTGTAAAATTGGAATTAAAGAATTAGTATTTAAAGATAGATGTAATTCTAATGCGAAATGCTGCTTATAGATGTGTATCCATCTTTAGAACGCGCAGAATTCAAGTTTTTTCCTTGAATCGCATCCAAAATGAAGATGGTCGAAATTTTAATCAAAATAAATTGAAATTCGTTTCCTTCTCATTTTCAATATTATTACATACTTGCATTTCCACGTTTGTCCTTTTTGCCTACCTTTGCGACCTCAATAACCCATAGGCACGCCTATCATGTTGAAAAACAAACGTTTAGCACTACTCACCATCCTGACATTTACCATGTTCACATTGATCTATTCGATCAATGGGGCTCAGGATTCTTCTCATAATCAACTTCCTCACAATGAAGCTATTGATGCCGAAAACCATGAACACATGGGTGCAGCACATACTAGCGAAGCAGGTGAATCTGAGGGACATGCCGAAGAAAAATTGAATGCGGGAAAATTAATTATGGAGCACGTTGCCGACGCACACGGATGGCATTTGTGGGGAAATACTGAATTGCCTTTGCCGGTGATTGTGTATTCTTCGGATCGTGGATTTGCATGTTTCAGCAGTTCTCATTTTGAGCACGGGCACAAGACTTTTGATGGTTACATGTTGCAAGGTCAAAAAATTGTTGCGGTCAATGAAATGGAGGTAATTGATGCACACCATGCGACCATCAACGAAGAAGTAAGTGCAAATATTTACGATATCTCGATTACTAAAAATGTAGCATCACTTTTTATCTGTTGCGCATTGATGCTATTTATTTTCACCAACATTGCGAATTCGTATACACGCAAACGTAAGGGTCTTGCTCCAACAGGATTTCAAAATGCGATGGAGCCGATTATCATGTTTGTGAGAGATGATTTGATTAAACCAAGTATCGGTCATAAGTATGAAAAATATTTACCGTATTTATTGACTGTATTCTTCTTTATTTGGATTGCGAACATGATGGGATTGATTCCTATCTTTCCTGGAGGTGCTAATTTAACAGGAAGCATCAGCGTTGCTTTAACATTAGCAGTTTTCACTTTCGTGATTGTAACAGTGAACGCAAATAAAAATTATTGGGAACATGTATTCATGATGCCCGGTGTACCGAAAGGAGTATTGATCCTCTTAACACCGATTGAAATTTTAGGCGTATTCCTTCGTCCTTTCGTATTGATGATTCGACTTTTTGCCAACATCACGGCAGGACATATTATTGCTTTAGCTTTCTTCAGTTTGATTTTCATTTTCGGTCAAAATGGAACGGCAGTAGGATTAGCAGTATCTCCATTGACATTGGTATTTACCGTATTCATGACGGTATTGGAATTATTAGTAGCCTTCTTACAAGCGTATGTATTCACCATGTTAAGTGCGGTGTACATTGGAGCTGCGGTAGAAGATCATCATCATTAATTAAAATTATTATTCATTAACCTAAATATATATTACAATGTTATCAAACATCTTATTACAAGCTGCTGCCGAGAACATCGGTATGGGCTATGGTCTTGCTGCAGTAGGTGCAGGTTTAGCTGCAATTGGTGCCGGTATCGGTATCGGTCGCATCGGTGGATCTGCTCTTGAATCCATCGCACGTCAACCTGAATCTTCAGCTGACATCCGCGGAAACATGATTCTTGCTGCTGCCCTTGTAGAGGGAGCTGCCTTCTTCGCGATGGTAATCGGCCTTCTTGCAATCCTTACAAAATAAGCGATTGTAAAAGACAAAAAAACCGGTAGAACGACGCTTGGTCGGGTGCCGGTTTTTCATTCAACAATTATTAATTAAAAAAATAGGGGGCAACCCCACGATAATTCCGAAACACTATGGAACTCGTTAAACCCGAATTCGGTCTCATCTTCTGGATGAGCATCTCCTTTCTGATTGTGGTGTTCTTGATGCGTAAGTTCGCATGGGGACCCATCCTCAGTTCATTGAAAGAGCGCGAAACTTCTATCAGCGATGCATTGAATGCAGCGAAGAAAGCGAAGGAAGAAGTCGCTAACATGACTGCTGAGAATGAGCGCATCTTACAAGAAGCGCGCAACGATCGTGATGTTCTTTTACGTGAAGCACGTGAAACAAAGGATATGATCATCGCTGAAAGTCGTGCAAGAGCACAAGTGGAAGGTGATCGTTTAATCACTTTAGCACGTGAAGCGATTGTCAATGAGAAAATGGCCGCCATCACCGAATTAAAAAATCAGGTGGCTTACCTTTCAATCGAAATTGCTGAAAAAGTTATTCGTCAGCAATTGAGTACTGATGAAAAGCAGAAAGCGCTTATTCAGGAAATGTTGAAAGATGTTAAAATGAATTAATGAATTTTTTGTTTTCATTTCTTGGAGATGGTATCCCTGAGAAATAAAAACATAAACATTGAATTAAAATAAAATGGTTGAATCAAAAGTAGCTCGTCGTTATGCCAAATCCCTCTTCGGATTGGCCTTGGAGCGCAACGTTATCGACAGTGTTTTTAAGGACATGGAGTTGGTGAATGCAACCTGCCAAGCAAGTCGTGAATTGGTGGCTTTGTTGAGAAATCCTATAGTGCCAAGCGATAAGAAAGCAGCGATTATAAAAGCATTGTTCAGCGGAAAAGTGAATGAATTAACTTTTTCTTTCTTCACGATGATCAGTTCTAAAAATCGTGAAAGTGATTTGCAAGGGATTGCGATTGCATTTATTCAATCGTACAAAAAATACAAAGGAATCGTATCTGCGCACATCGCCACGCCGGTAGCATTGGATGCAGGCATGCGTGAAACGGTTTTGAATTTAGTGAAGAAATCAAAAGGAGATAAAATTGAATTGACCGAAGAAGTAGATCCTTCTTTGATCGGTGGTTTTGTTTTAACAGTGGGAGATGAGCAACACGATACAAGTGTAAGTCGTAAGATTACCATGTTGCGTCGTGAGTTCAACATCAACTTGTACGTGAAAGATTATTAGAAATTAAAAAATTGAAATGCAAACATAAAATTGTATTTCATCATCAAAATAAATTAAACAACATTATTAAATAAAATTACAATGGTAGACGTAAGACCCGACGAAGTTTCAGCGATACTCCGCCAACAGCTGGCCGGTTTTAAAACAGTAGCGGAACTTGAAGAAATTGGTACCGTACTTCAAGTAGGTGATGGTATTGCTCGTATTTACGGGCTCACTAAAGTTCAATCCGGTGAGTTGATCGAATTCGAAAATGGTTTGAAAGGAATCGTTTTGAATTTGGAAGAAGATAACATCGGTGTGGTAACATTAGGTTCATCGAATTCCATCAAGGAAGGAGATACCGTTAAGCGTACCGGAAACATCGCCTCTATCAATGTAGGTGAAGGAATGTTAGGTCGTGTTATCAATACACTTGGAGTTCCTATCGATGGTAAAGGTCCTATCACCGGTGAATTGTTTGAAATGCCTCTGGAGCGTAAAGCGCCGGGAGTAATTTTCCGTCAGCCGGTAAACGAGCCATTGCAAACGGGTATCAAAGCGATCGATGCGATGATTCCAATTGGTCGTGGCCAGCGTGAGTTGATCATCGGCGATCGTCAAACCGGAAAAACTGCTGTGGCTTTGGATGCAATCATCAATCAAAAAGAATTTTACGATAAAGGCGAACCGGTATACTGTATTTACGTTGCCATTGGACAAAAAGGAAGTACGGTAGCTAACGTAGTGAAGACATTAGAAGAGCGTGGTGCTATGCCGTTTACGGTAGTAGTTGCTGCAACAGCTTCTGAGTCGGCGCCGATGCAGTTCTATGCGCCAATGGCGGGTGCTGCAGTAGGTGAATTTTTCCGCGATACAGGTCGTCCGGCATTGGTTGTTTATGATGACTTATCAAAGCAAGCAGTAGCATACCGTGAGGTATCTTTATTACTTCGTCGTCCTCCGGGTCGTGAAGCATATCCGGGTGATGTATTCTATTTACATAGTCGTTTGTTAGAGCGTGCTGCGAAGGTGATTAAGTCTGACAGTATCGCTGCGCAGATGAACGATCTTCCTGAATCTTTGAAGCCAATAGTAAAAGGTGGAGGATCATTAACTGCTCTTCCGATCATCGAAACGCAAGCAGGTGACGTATCAGCATACATTCCAACCAATGTAATTTCCATTACCGACGGACAAATCTTCTTGGAGGCAAACTTGTTCAACTCCGGAGTACGTCCTGCTATCAACGTAGGTATCTCGGTATCTCGTGTGGGAGGTAATGCACAAATTAAATCCATGAAAAAAGTGGCGGGTACCTTGAAATTAGATCAAGCACAATACCGCGAATTAGAAGCCTTCTCTAAGTTCGGTTCCGATTTAGATGCTGCTACAAAAGCAGTAATCGACAAAGGATCACGTAACGTAGAAATCTTGAAGCAAGGACAATATTCTCCCTTACGTGTAGAAGAGCAAGTAGCAATTATCTACTTAGGATCCAAAGGACTTCTCCAAGCCGTACCCGTTAGAAGGATCAGAGATTTCGAAGCTGATTTCTTAAACCTATTACGCGCACAACACAGAAATGTACTGGATCAATTAGCAAAAGGTGTCATCAACGATGAAGTAACCAGCGAATTGGAAAGAGTGGCTAAGGATTTGGCGAAGAAATACTCTGTTTAATTAAGAATTCAGAATTAGGAATTCAGAATTGCCCCCGGATTAATTAAGAATTCAGAATTAGGAATTCAGAATTGCCCCCGGATTAATTAAGAATTCAGAATTAGGAATTCAGAATTGCCCCCAGATTAATTAAGAATTCAGAATTAGGAATTCAGAATTGCCCCCGGATTAATTAAGAATTCAGAATTAGGAATTCAGAATTGCCCCCAGATTAATTAAGAATTCAGAATTAGGAATTCAGAATTGCCCCCAGATTAATTAAGAATTCAGAATTAGGAATTCAGAATTGCCCCCGGATTAATTAAGAATTCAGAATTAGGAATTCAGAATTGCCCC
>Ga0335396_10006670_pt1 | contig 11365 bp, 11 predicted proteins | sample FRY02_FD_205743 | JGI IMG/M metagenome (GOLD analysis project Ga0335396, IMG submission 205743) | Freshwater microbial communities from Lake Fryxell liftoff mats and glacier meltwater in Antarctica - FRY-02 (spades assembly) (version 2) | ecosystem: Environmental > Aquatic > Freshwater > Ice >... | reverse complement strand
ATCGCTTTGCTGCCCGCATTGGCGAGGAGCAGTTGATGGTCGTGCTTGATGCGGATATGGCTGCCATTTTCCCCACATCCGAAGCGGTCAATGAGGCCCTGCGCGTCCTGGCAAGCGTCGCGCAGAAGCTACCGGGTGTTGAAAGCGAAGCGCGAGCGGACGTGCTGGCGGAGCTTCCCGCGGGTACGGTGGTTTCCGTGGAGGAGCCGGTCGCCGGGAATTGAGTGCCCCACGCGTGGGGGGAGTTGGGGCTGGTCAGGTGGCGGGGATGGGGGGAGGAAGGTGTGAGGCAAAAGAATCCAGCCCTGCTGAAGGGTGCTGCTCGGTAGCCAGCCTCTTTAGATGGAATCATCTGAACCAGTTTTGGGTCGTTGGGGCAAGTTGATTCAAACGTTATGCTGGTAAAAATACTCGTCAATACTTTTTGTCATCCTCTAAACCACTTCAAGTGTTCTTTACATAGTTTGTGCAAAAACGTATAATGCGCAATGGAAAAACTCACTTGTTTATGATGAGCGAATCGAAAATTTGCCACATCTGTAAATTACCTCCCTCCATTTTTTGCAGACCACATACATTATTTGGATTTATGATGATATGATCAATTTAAAGAAGCCTCAAATTCTAGATAATGTTGATGAATGCTTACTCGCAGAACTTAAGCAACGAATGCAGGATGGCGAAAATATTTGGTCATTACCTACCCGAGATCGACACGATAGTGGTCATGCCTTTTTCCAATATCCGGCAATGATGGTTCCAGCGGTGCAACGTACATTGATTGATATTGTAAAAACATCTCAAGCAGGTATCAACTCATTGGTTGATCCTTACGTCGGTGCTGGCACCAGCCTAACAGCAGGAATGCATAACGGTATTAATGCATACGGTCAAGATATCAATCCTTTAGCTGTATTAGTTGCTAAGGTGAGATCCGGCCCCTTCTTTGTTGAGGCAATGAAGGAACATACCAAACATGTAATTGAAATGGCCGATATTGACCAAAGCACAGAGATTGTCGTTGAGTTTCCAAATCGACAAAAGTGGTTTAGGGATGATGTTGCATTAGAACTTTCTAAATTAAAGCGTGCTATTAAACAAGATAAAGAAATTTGGGCGCGACGTTTTATGTGGGTAACTTTGGCAGAAACTATTCGATTAACGAGTAATGATCGTATTTCAACATATAAATTACATGCACGTCCGCAAAATGAAATCAAAACTAGGTTGGTGTCTCCACTGACGATTTTTTCCCAACTTATAGAAAATAATTTACAAGACTTAGCTAATTACAAACATGAACTTTCAAAAAAAGGGTATGTTAATAGAGGACGATTCAGCGGGAAAGTGAAAGTTTCAGTAGGTGATACGGCCTTAAGTCTTAACAATCTTTCCGATCCAGAATTTGAATATTTTGACTTGCTAGTAACTTCACCGCCATATGGTGATAACAAAACCACCATTACGTATGGACAGCACTCCTACTTACCCTTACAGTGGATTGACCTCCAAGATATTGACCCAAAGGTTGATGAAACCTGTTTAGATACCACTTTATCAATTGATACTAATAGCCTTGGCGGTAAACGTTCACGAGAACTTGAGGCTCAAATAGATTATCTGGGAGAACTATCACCTATTCTTGCAAATACGTTTGATGCGTTACAAAACAAACCACGGGATCGTGCATCCCGTGTTGCCGGATTTTATGACGATTTCATTAAGTCATTGGATAACATTGTGGCTGTACTTAAGAAAAATGCGTATATGATTTTTACTGTTGGGAATCGTAGTGTTGGAGGTATTGAAATACCGAATCATCAAATTTTATGTGAACTTCTTGAAGCGCGAGATGCAGTACATGTTGCCCAACTTGAACGTGAAATACACCATAAAAGAATGCCCCATCGCAACCAAACTACGCGAATGATGCGAACTGAAAAGATTTTAATCTTTCGTAACGCTACCGAACCAGGAGCGACAAATTGAGTCAGAGTAAACTTCGCTTTGATATTAGCGCATCTGTCGTTTGGCAGTTAGGCGAAGAGTTAATAACAGATGAAGTTACTGCCTTAATTGAATTAGTTAAAAACGCCTATGATGCGGATGCCAATTACGTTAGCGTAGAGGTCAATACAATCGGTTATCCACTTGAGGAGAATTTATCTTTCACTGAAGATAGTGGATTTGATATCCAACCTGGGTATATCTCCATTGAAGATGATGGCATTGGAATGGGAAGAAATGAGATCGAAAAGGGTTGGCTAACAATCTCTGTATCCTCGAAACGAAAAATGAAGAAAGAAGGACGTGTAACGCTCAGAAAGCAGCGAACGCCTTTGGGTGATAAGGGGTTAGGTCGGTTAAGCACCCAAAGATTGGGGCAACGGTTAGAGATGTTTACAAGCCGTGAAGATTTAGGAGAATCAGAGCGAGATAAAAATGATTATAAATTTGAATATCATGTTGCCTTTGATTGGTCAGATTTTACTGAGGATCGCACTCTAACTGCTGTTCCCTTGCATTTTGGTGCTAGGGAACCTGTTAGAACAGGAACCAAACTGGTCATCACTGAACTAAGCAATCCAAAAGTATGGCAAGGGGAGAGCCAAGATAGGTTAGTTGGTGGGCTTGCTCAATTATTATTTCCATTTGGTGACGTTCGCCCTTTTCAGGTATTCTTGAAGATTGATGGGGAACGTATACACCTTGATACTTTAGCTGATAGGATTAGAGATGTTGCCCTTGGTAGATTTAGTTTTGAGTTTGATGGCACAAAGATAGAAATGAAGGGTAGAATTCGTCTGTCGAAGTTACGAGGTAATTTAAGAGAGAGCAAGTTACATTATGATCAGTTTTTGGCACCAGATCAGGGTGAAGATTTCTTTGCATATTTAACAAATCCAAATAACAGATTTCGGATGTCGAACATAGAATATATTGGGGAAAATGGATGGTTTATCTCGTTTCGGCAGAGCGTAGAATTGCGATCATTATCCCCCTTAGAAGAAAATGGTGAAATTGCAAACCCAGGCAAATTCCGTGGGGAAATTGATGAATTTGCTCTTCGTGGAGTTGATACAGATCCGCTGGAGGATATTTTTAGTGAAGCCGCTGAATATAGTAAATTCGTAAAAAGTCAGGCCGGAATTAGAGTATTTCGAGATGGATTTGGTATACGACCGTTCGGATTTGATGGAGATGATTGGCTTGGTCTCGGTAAAGGACAAACTTCCGGGCGGTCCTTTTATGGAGTTCGCCCGCAAAATACTATTGGCTATGTTGCTCTTTCAGCCAGAGATAATGCTTTGCTGATAGAGACAACCAGCCGAGAGGGGTTTGTTGGCAATCCTCATTCCCGGAATTTTTTCAGATTAATGGAGTATGTGGTTAAAACTATCAATGTCGACTTATATCATAGCCTGCGTCGAAGTTTTACAGAGTATCGCCAAAAGAGGTCGGAGGCCATAGCAGAAATTATGCAACCCGATGCCCCATTTAAAGATATGCGGGCCATTTCAAAGGATACTTTAGAGTTAGAGAGCCGAGTTGAGGCATTAGAACCTAAATTAACATCGGTTAGCAAGCAAGTGTCTACAGCGGTTGAACGTGTAAAAGAGCAACCCTTATTTTCTAGCGAGCAAGAACGGCAATTGGAACCCTTACTTGATGAGTTGAATAGCACATTAGCGCAAGTTAGGGAAATGTTGAACCAAATCAAGATGTTACTACCGCAAGCAAAACGATTAGGTGTTGTTGCAGATAGCTTGCAACCACGAATAGAAATTCTTGAAACACAATTGACCGAATTTTCAGAGTTAGCGGGACTGGGTCTTACCGCCGAGGCACTTTCACATGAGATAAATACAATCGCTCAACGTTTGGCCGAGAGAACAAATATAATTACGCAGTTTTTGAAAAAAAACCAAATTGCCAGTGCTGAAATTATCTCGTATACCGAATATGTTCATACAGCAATATCTGCGTTAAGAAAACAGCTAAGTCACCTTGCCCCATCCCTGCGCTATGTTCGAGAGAAAAAGGAAAAAATAGATTTGCTTGAATTTTTCACAGAACAAATAAATTTCTACCAAGATCGCCTGCAACGGTCTGATATTCAAACGATAGTGAAAGACTCTTCGCAATCATTCAAAGTTCACATGAACACGGGAAAGCTGACTCAAATTGTAGATAATCTTATTCTCAATTCGGAATATTGGTTGAGACAAGCTACCGCCCGAAACGAAGTTCAACGGCCTACCATTAGTATTATTCTTAGAAATCCTTATGTAACTATTGAAGACAATGGCATAGGGGTTGACCCTGCTATCGAACTAAGTTTGTTTCAACCATTTGTAACGACCAAACCTAAAAATGAAGGACGTGGATTGGGTTTATTTATTATCAGTGAATTGCTTGACTCAAGTGGGGGTAGCATATCCTTACGCCCTGAACGTAATTCGTTTGGGCGAAGGTACATCTTTCAAATCGATCTGACCGGAGTAATCAATGGCAATTGAACCTGCGAATGCCCTTCAAAGTCTGTTGGAAGCTGGAAATGTCCACCGAGCAGTATACATTGATGATGTATTTGCTTTCCGAGGAGAGGTGGATGTCGAGCAAGCTCTTGGGTGGTTTTCACAAGCCTTAACCAAATCTGAAGAAAAAACCTTGGCGTTAGTTAGGGTAACATATCCTGTCCCAGATGATGACATTTGGCGAATAGAGTTTCGGGAAAAATGGGATAAATTAAGCACAGATGAAAGGGAAAATGTTGTAAATGGCCTATCAGACGTTCTTAATTCTCAGCTAACCAAAGATAAAAAGGCAGCTTCCGAACTCAGACAATTATTTCCTGCAGAATTTGATTACCGCGAAATATCCCCATCAGTTTGGATGAGTCAAAAGAATCAAATCTTAGCAGATACACCTGAAAATTCACGTGTTGTTTGCCTATTCGACCAGGATTTATCAGCACAAACAGGCTTTACAAGCACAGGTGCTCTTAGCGGGGGAGGATTGCTTAAGGATTTGATTGATAGCGATGATGAGCATAATTTGCTATGCGGAATTCTAAGCCATACTATTTCTTCAATCGAGGCAGAACATGACTATCATAGAACCTTCGCTACTGACTATCAAATAGGTGAATTGGATCCTCCAAAATACCTTCCATTGGCAAAATCTCGGCTAAATGAGCCTATCCAATTTGTAGACGGCTTCAAAAAGTTGCTTCTCCATAACCTTGGCGAATCAATCAAGAAATCAGCACTAGAAGTATTAGAAGCAGCCCATACGACAGCAATAGAAAAAATTCTATCGCTCGATATTTATGCATTTGACCGAATGGTACTTAAAGCTGCCTATCAAGCAAATGAATGGGAAATTGAGGCAATTGTCAGGCTGTTTCAGATTTACCAGAGAAATGATGTAAGATTAAGGCTTGCTGACCCTGGCGTGGCGGATTCTTTAAATAGCTTGATAATTAATGCACGCCCCACAAGCCAGGTAGAAACAGTTGTTGAGGAATACATCTATCCAAGAGTACGTAAAATTCGGAGAGAAGAACTTTACGCAAAAGCAGAGCTTATTAGACATCGTCCAATAGAAACGGGCGATATTTTTGTTTCTTACGCGGGTACTAATCGGCAAAAATCTTATATTCTGCTTGCTCAACCTTGCGATTTGGCAGTCCGTCTAAAAGGCACACGTATACAAGGTTTTGTCTCCTTAGTTCCTATTGTTGGCGAAAATGATAAGTATGGAACAAAACAAACTCGGTCTAAATGGCAAGAATTTTGGAGTACGCGAGCAGTAATTGATAATTTTTTTGATGATCCAAAATTACTCGCTGTGCTTGAATTCAAGGGGGCCATAGCTGTCAAAACCGCTGTTCTGGATCTGTCTGTATTAAATTTAGATGGGTATTGCAAAATTGATATTCATAAAGTTGTAGTACCCAATCATCTGACCGAGGGTTGGAAAACGCTTCTGAAACATTGGGTCGAGTTTTATACTCAGATTGACGCCAAGGTAAAGCGAATTAAGGAACTATTTGATATTCCGGAATTAACCGGGGCACAAAATGAGCTTTGGGAAGCCGCCTTGCCAGAATTTTCTTTTCCAGTAGCTTTGCCGAACGTCCAATATGAAAGCGGAAAGTTTGATTTCGGATTAAGAAGAATTGAAAGATATCGACAACCAGGTGCGGATGGATTATTGAAATCTTTTACGCAGTTCCTTTCCAGAGAAGCTAAAGAATTCGATTTTGCGAGTTGAATATGCCGGGCGTAATATAAAATGATCGCACCTGGGGCTATCGATTTGCGAAGTATCCGTCTGCGGTGGTTCAGCCTTCTGATATCGAAGCGATATTTGAGTACGACCGCGAGACCGAAGCCGTATGTTACGAAGTCTGGTCGGTTCAAGCGATACTCTAAATCGAACTCGAAAAATTTAGCTGTTATGCGTCCTAAAATCAAAGAGAGTAAACCCATGTTGATGTAGATTGGGTGGTAGTCTTGATGCGTGAACCGACTGTCAATCGAAACGAGTAAAGTGAGATCAGGCGGCGATCTCGCTTTGCTCGTTTCTTGTTCATCGGGAAGCTGCTGCTTTGCCAAAGTCCGTTTGACACGACACCGATTCGCTCGTACACTGACGAGCAGTTCCGTGCAAAGGGATAGGAGTAGATATGGATCGCACAGTGAATATAGAACAAGACGAGCAGGAACTGCTGGATTCATACGAGCAGGACGAATGGGTTTCTGTGGATACGTTCCAAGAGAGAGCATTGGAATATCAAACCTATGCCGCTGCCACCCTTGAATCGATGGGATTGGTAAGCATTGCCCTGCCGCAAGAAGACATCAAAGCCATTCGCGCCAAGGCGGCTACTGCGGGGATGTCGTATCAAACACTGATTGCTAACGTCATGCATCAGTATGTGACGGGGACACTTATCGAAAAGCAGCCTGACCGCTGACCCTTCGGCACAGGACAGATCGAAGGGTATTGCTGTATATGAGTCCGCCCAGCCGGTGAGTTTCGTGTTGGGCCGAACGTAGTTGTGGTAAGATAAGAAGCAGCAGAAATCAGGGACGGAAATACGTTTGGACATTTACGAAGTCATCTGGCGAAACAAATTTGTTGAGAAACTGGCCGACAAGCATAACGTATCTGCTGAGGAAGTCGAAGAAGTTCTTTTTGGCCGTCCCTTCATCCGGTTCTGGGAGAAAGGCGAAACTGCTGGCGAGAATCTATATTTGGCTTACGGACAAACAGATGCGGGTCGCTATTTGGTTGTGTTTTTCATCCGCAAGCCGCAAAATAGGGCCTTGCCGATTTCGGCCCGCAATATGACGCCTTCTGAACGGAGATATTACAATGAACAAAGATAAAGTTGAACCGACTCCCGACAATTTTGAGAGTTATGAGGCTGCCGCAGAATTTTGGGATACCCACGACACAACGGATTATCTCGATGAGTTCCGAACAGTTGAGGCCAATACCGAGTTGCGCGCACGCCATTTTGAGGTAGAAATAGACGAGAGCGTAGCCAAAGTTCTGCAATCGCAAGCCAAGGAGAAAGGCATAAGGGTTAGCGACTTGGCTTCCACTCTTTTGCGTCAGCAATTAGGCATGACGGCTTGACCCAAAATCATAATAACGGGCTAACAAGGCGCTGCACCCGACCGCCGGAAGTGCCACCACTTCACTCGTTGTGATTGATACAAGGAGAACCAGTGTGAGTACGATAACTTTAGAATTACCGGACAAGCACATTCAGGTGCTTGAACGCGCGGCCCAAGAACGCGGGGCCACTGTCAATCAGATTGTCTCCGAGCTCGTCAATATCCTTGCCACTGGCGTGGGTGTCGCGGGAAACTAAATCATTCTTGAATGCTATATCCACATGACCTATCGTAAGAACGGGAGATACTCGTGTCATCCAACATTCACTTTGCTATGGGCGGCGCCATTTTCGGCGACTTCACCGCCGAATCTGTCAAGCTGATCGCCAAGCGCGGTCTGCCGGGCGTCGAACCCTACCGCGGCCACCTGTCCGCCTGGCTCGACAAACCGCAGGCGCTGAAAGAGCTTCTCGACGAGCACGGCATACGGCTGATTACCGCCTCCAACGGCGGGCCTGGGCAGTCGACGGAATTCATCGATCCGTCAAAGCGTGCTGAAACCGTCGCCGATCACGTGGCCTTCTGCCGGGACTTCCTGACCGTTTTCGGCTGCACCCACTTTAAGATTAATATGGGGGCGCGCCCGGAGAAGGGAACGACCGCGGCGGACATCGCAGCCATCGCCGAAACCGTGACCGAAATCGGCAAGCGCACCCTGGATATGGGCGTGACCATCGCCCCCCACCCGCATATCTGGGGACCCATCGAGCGGCCCGAAGAAGTGCGTGCCCTGCTCGATCGTACGGATCCGGCTATCGTCTCTTGGATTCCCGACACCGCGCAGCTCAACCTGGGCGGCGGTGATCCCGTGCAGTTGATCGACGATTACTTCGACCGGCTGGCCGCCGTCCATTGGAAGGATTCGAAGGCGTCGTATCGGGGCTACACCGGCCCGACACCGACGAAAGAGATGCACACGCAGGAGATTCTCTACAAGGATTTGGGGGCTGGCGGCGTTGATCATCCGGCGATTTGGGAGATGCTGAAACAGCGCGGCTACGACGGATGGGTCACCCTCGATCTCGATCCGCCGCGTCCCAACGAAGGCGAAGGGTCAGTCGATGACAAAATCGGGATCAATTGCCGGTATTTGATGGAAACGCTGAAGGTTTCCCATCTCTGAGTGATTCCAAGAGAAATTTTGGACGCAGATTGACGCAGAAAACGCTGATTTACACAGAGCAAATCCCAATCTGCGGTTATGCTTCTGCGATTCGAGAACGCAGCGGCGCGCTCTTCTGTGATCGCCGCTACGATTACGTCTTCGTCTATCACAACGGGGCGGACTCGTACTACGCCGCCAGGGGGTTTCGTGGCTGCCTACGGGTCTGAACTTTGGACAGATAGCGTGAAACGAGAAACGTGAGATCGCTATCCGATCTCACGTTTCTTGTTTGATGCTTCAGCTTGGAAAAACAGTTCACGCACCACACACTACAGGTAATGTGCTTCCCGCGCATACTGCGTCAACTCCTCTCGGAATGCCGGGTCGGCAATGGCAATGAGCGCCTGCACCCGCTGGCGCACGGTCTTGCCGTAGAGTTCGGCCACGCCAAATTCTGTGACGACGTAATGCACGTCGTTGCGGGTGGTGGTGACGCCCGCGCCCAGCTTCAGTGTGGAGACGATGCGGGAGATGCTGCCGCCTTTCGTTGAAGCGGGCAGGGCGATAATCGGCTTGCCCCCCTTCGAGCGGGCCGCGCCCCGGATAAAGTCAAGCTGGCCGCCCACGCGGCGGTAGGCTTCGTCGTCAAAGCCCGCGCCACTGCCCGCCTCTCGCTCCACAAAGACGGCATGGCCCGCCTTCACCAGCGCGTCCACCGCGGCCGGCGTCAGCCCGACACGATATTCACGGGGGCGCTGTTCCCGTGGAATTCCAAAGTTCATGGGGGTTCTCTTTCTGTGGATAGGGCAGTTGAGTATTGCGTTTTTTGTGCTGCGTACGAAGTGACGTTTGCGCCACCAATGGTGACAAGCAGTCTACGCAATAAAACACGCGATACGTCAACCGCGCAGTTGCGTACCTGTCACGCTTCAGTCTACGTTATGTCGCGTCCTTCCGCCACTGGACAGGCGCGCAGTTTATTGACCGGTCAGGTGGATGGGGTGGAGAAGATGTTTTCCGTTGTAACGCAGGCTGTCTGCTGTCTGTCCGCTTGCGCCCGCCACAAGCGGACAGCCTGTGTTACAATAGAGTTTGCACCGTAAAATCCGTGTAAATCTACCCCATCCGTGCAAACCCGTGTCCTTATTTTTGGAGGAAATCCATGCAAAAACTACAAACTCAGGGCATCCATCACATTACTTTCATCGGCGCAGACCGCCAGACATCCATCGACTTCTGGGAGGGCGTGCTGGGGATGCCTTTCATCTTCGAGCAGCCCAATCTGGACGTTGCGACAGAAAATCACCTCTACTTCGACCCTGGCGACGGGCGGCTGATCACCGTTTTTACCAACGAGACCCGCAAACCCGACCCCACCCACGTCCCCGAAGGCATCGGCCATCTGCAACACATCGCCTTTACGGTTTCCCGCGCCACGTATACACAGGCGCAAAAACGGCTGGACGAACGGGGCATCAAAAATACCGGCGAAGTGGACCGGGGCTTTATGTACTCCATCTACTTCCGCGATCCATTGGGGCTGTTGGTGGAACTGGCCTGCTACAAATTCGAGCCGCCCGTGGGCACGACCCACGCCGAAGTGCTGCTGGAGAGCCATCTGATCCGCACGGAACGGGGCGACTACGCCATCCGCGACGAACACGTGGCCGACGCCATCGAACGGCTGTCCCAACGCACCACCCGCAGCCTATCGGTGGATCGGGGCGTGCGCGATCCATACGGCAGCCAGACAGAGGAAACCGCCGACCATCACGTGGCCCAGCGGCCCCAACGTTAAACTCTCGTGCCCATCGCTCCGCGTGGGCGCATCTTCAGGGGCGCTCCTGCGTCCTATGGGTGATTGGCGAATAAGGCTACTGGGGACGCGGAGCGTCCGGGGAGCGTCCCCACGCGGGAGCGTGGGGACGAGAAATGGACTGGCGGAAAAACAGTTGGCTGGGCTATACTTCCGTCCATTGCATCGCTGTACAAGTGTGCTGACAGGAGGGTGACAGATGGTTCAAATGGTGATGCTGGAAGTGCCGGAACAGTTGGCAAGCGACGCTCAACGTGTCGCTACGCTTACCCAGCGACGTCTGGAAGACGTGCTGCTGGAATGGCTGGACAGGAGCGCAGCAGAACTGCCTGTGGAGCACTTACCCAATGAGCAGATACTTAAACTCGCCGCCGGCCAACTGCCCCAACCACTTCAGACCGAACTGAGCGATCTGCTGGCCAAGAACCGGGAAGGGCAGATAGAGCAGACCGAGCAGGCGCGCCTGGGCAATCTGATGACCCTCTATCGTCAGGGAATGGTGCGTAAGGCAGAAGCGCTGCGTGTGGCTGTTGAACGCAAACTCATCGCGCCGTTGGGTTAAGGGAATGGCGCGTATCGACTGGATAGAATCGGATGAGGTCACAGAGCAACCACTCTGTGACCTTTTTTGTATCCCGCAACAACCCGCTTTCCAGAAGTGAGGAGCCTGTCTGTGAATTCCCGCAGCAAGAAATTTTTGTCGTACTACAAACCCTATTTGGGACTATTTTGGGCGGACATGGCCTGCGC
>Ga0335396_10006668_pt1 | contig 11367 bp, 8 predicted proteins | sample FRY02_FD_205743 | JGI IMG/M metagenome (GOLD analysis project Ga0335396, IMG submission 205743) | Freshwater microbial communities from Lake Fryxell liftoff mats and glacier meltwater in Antarctica - FRY-02 (spades assembly) (version 2) | ecosystem: Environmental > Aquatic > Freshwater > Ice >... | reverse complement strand
CTCGACGAACGTTGCTCCGCCGAGACTGCTTTTTGGACTCCCATTGGACGCAGGAGTAGATGCCTCAAAAAATCCCCCATGCTGGACAGATGCCACTAAAATCCGAGAAGAACCAAAAATCCGAACCGCCTCTTTGGCTTCATCGTTGCTTAAGGTTGCCCTCGGTACACTCCTAATCGCACGGGGTTTAAACCGAGCCAACTCTTGACCTTTGGATTTCGATTTGATCGAGGATTTGTCCCTCGATCGATGGGTCCAGCGGTGGTTAAACGCAACTTTTCGATGGAAGGGTAGATTGAGATGAGACGACGAGATTTAAGTTGGATTGCAATCAGCTTCGCGAGTGCCACGATTGTTTTTGCGCAGCCCCCTGGTCCAAGAGACGGCGGATCCGGTGGCCCCGGTGAAGGCCGTTCACGTCCTCCATTCCCGATGGTGGATGCGTTGGACAAGAATCACGACGGCGTGCTTTCTGAGGATGAAATCAAGGGAGCCACCGCAGCTCTTTTGACGTTGGATAAAAACGGTGATGGCGAGTTGAGTGAAGAGGAATTCATGCCGCCCCGTCCTGAAGGTCGCGGACCCGGTGGTCGCGAAGGCCGTGGTCCTGGTGGTCCCGAAGGTCGTGGTCCTGGTGGTCCCGAAGGCCGTGGTCCCGAAGGTCGTGGTCCTGAAGGTCGTGGCGATAGTGGTCCCGGTGGGCCTACGCAACCCAGCCCTGAACGTTTTGTGGAACATGCGATGGAGTTTGATGCGGACAACGATGGCAAGCTCGATCGCAAGGAACTGCTAAAATTCGCGATGGAAATGCCCAACCAGAGGCCTGGCGAAATGCGAGGCGGTGACCGTGGGCCTGGGGGTCGTGGTCCCGGCGGCGATCGTGGGCCTGGCGGCGATCGCGTCCGACCAAGCCGTCCCGAGCTTGAGTAAGATCGGATCTTTTACGCGCTGCGGTCCCGTGTGTTCCGGGATCGCTTTTCCTTGGTGCGTCTCTTCAAAGGTAAAAGAGTGCGAGTTCTCGTCGTCGAAGATGAACCTGACCTTCGCTCGGCGCTTGTGCAGGCATTGACCGAAAATGGATACGCGGTTGACTCGGCATCCGAAGGGGTGGATGGTCTTTATAAGGCAACCACATGGTCCTACGACGCGATTGTTTTGGACATCATGCTGCCGAAGATGAACGGCTGGGATGTGCTTCGTTCGATTCGCGAAAAGAACGCCGCGCCTGTGCTAATCCTCACCGCTCGCGACGCGATTTCTGATCGTGTTCGCGGGCTGGATGGCGGCGCGGACGACTATTTGGTCAAGCCTTTTTCTATTCAAGAATTATTGGCAAGGCTGAGGGTCCTTGTTCGTCGATCCGTGGGTATTGCGGAATCGGTGATTCAAATTGATGACGTTGAAATCAACATCGCCAATCGAACCGTGACCAAAGCGGGGGAGATGGTTGTGCTGACAGCGCGGGAGTTTGCACTTGTTGAAATGCTCGGATTGCATCGGGGGCGTTTGATCACGCGTTCGCAAATTTACGACCACATCTTTGGTGAAGATGACGATAGTCTTTCAAATTTGATTGACGTACACATCTCGCACATTCGCAAAAAGCTCGGGGCTGATTTCATCGTCACTCGCCGTGGTCAAGGTTATATCATCAATGCCTAAATCGTTGCGTTGGCGTTTGCAGATTTGGCACGCATTGATACTCGCTTCCGTGATCGTCGGCTTCGGCGCGGCTTTGTACTTTCAGATGCGTCGCGAGACTTTAAACGATATCGATGCGGAGCTGTTGAGTAGTGCTCGGATCATCGATGCCAATCTGCGCGCCCCAGGTCCAAGACCGCTGGGACTTCCTCCAGGATCAAGACGTTTTGAGCGAGATGGCCGCGAGCACCGTTTGCCGGATCAAAGGCCACCAGAGCGTCATCCACCAGAGCGTCATCCACCAGAGCGTCATCCGCCAGAGCGTCATCCACCAGAGCGTCATCCGCCAGATCATGGACCGCCGTTTCCGTTTGATGGATCGTTGCCGTTCGGGCCACCTCGTTTCGATGGCGACGCGCCCAGCGGTCCATCTAATAGTGGTCCCCCGCCCAGTGGCATTGACCTTTTGTCCAGCGAATTTTCCGACCAAGATAACGGCCGAGACGAATCATCGTCTTCTTCGCCGCCCTCAAGATATGGCCGCGGTCCCGGCGATTACCCGCCTTATTTTGCGGTTTTTGGACCTCGAGGTGAACTTGTCGCCGGTGCCCATGACGAAGTGATTTCACCGCCAGTGATGCCCCAACGCCCGTATGAGTTTCGCAATTCCGGACCATTGCGGGAGGTGGTGATGAAGGGACCTGGCAATCGATTGATTGTTGTTGGGCGAGACGTGAATCCGCTGCTAGGCGGTTTGAATCGCCTTCTCTTTCCCATTTCATTGTCGGGGCTCGTTGTGCTTGCTGCCGGATTACTTGGCGGATGGTGGCTTTCGGGGCGAGCGATCGAACCGCTGCAACGGATCAGTTCCACCGCTTCGTCAATCACGGCGGACAGTCTGACGAATCGAATCGATACCTCAAAAATGGATTCGGAGTTGGAACAACTCGGCACCATCCTCAATTCGATGCTTCAGCGTTTGGAAAACTCATTTGAGCAGCAAGTGCAATTTGTCGCCGATGCGTCGCATGAATTGCGAACGCCTATCTCGGTGTTATTGATGCACTGTGAACTTGCGCTGTCACGAGAACGTAAGCCCCAGGAGTACCAGAAAACGCTAACCACATGTGCCCGCGCTTCGGAACGAATGAGGTCACTGGTTGAGGATCTGTTGATTTTGGCGAGGGCCGATGCAGGTCAACTCATGATTCGCAAAGAGCCGATGGACCTAAGCTTGCTCGTGGATGAGTGTGTGAGATTGCTAGAACCGATGACCAATAAGTATGGGGTCACTCTCGAGTCCAGCGTCTCACCCTGTCCGTGTAATGGAGACTCCAATCACTTGCTTCGTTTGACGAGCAACCTGTTGAGCAACGCGATCCTTTACAACCGCCCGGGAGGCAAAGTCACGATTGAAACCAGTGTTTCAGACGGCGTCGTCTCGATGACCGTTCGCGACACTGGACTTGGCATGACGCTGGAAGAATTGGCGCATCTTTTTGAGCGTTTCTATCGGGCGGACGAAGCTCGCTCACGGGAGACCGGTGGCAGCGGCTTGGGCCTGTCGATTTGCAGAAGCATTGCCACCGCGCACGGTGGCGAATTATCGATCATCAGTGAAAAGGAAGTCGGAACCACTGTCGTGTTGCGACTTCCTTCGCCTGGACCTTCAGAGAACGGCGAGATCACTGATCCGCAAGCGGAGTTTTCTTCTCGGTGATGCTGTCGCATTTCTCCGAGTTCTCGGCATTGATCTCAACGTATTTCTTCCATTCTTCAGGAACATTGTCCTCATGGAAGATCGCTTCAACCGGACACTCGGGAACGCACGCTTCGCAGTCGATGCACTCTTCAGGATGAATGTAGAGCATCTGGTCGCCTTCATAGAAACATTCTACGGGGCAGACCACTACGCAGTCCGTGTACTTGCAACCCGAGCACGGTTCGGTAACCACGTGCGTCATCGCTTGAACCTTTAAAAAATCTAGAGAGTGATCGAGTGTGAACGGTTCCACCGCCAACTCGTAAGTTATCGGCATCGAACCATGGTGGCTTCAGCAGCACCAGCCGCTTTGCAGGAAGCAGAGACATTTGCCTCCGTTAAAGTTCACCATGAACTTACCGTATTTGTCGCAATTATTTCCAATTAATCCGTCTGGGGAAATTAGGGTGGCGTCAAGTCCTTGTCAATCAGCCTTCGCCACCTCGGCGACTTGCCCGCAGCGCTTTACACTGAGACGGACATAAAGCCCGGGAAATCGCTTCCCGTGCGTAATAATGCCCGTCCCTCGTCGAATTGGTGGAAACTTTTGTCCCCCTGCTTAACCGCTGCCACTCTCACGATCAAACCCGGTCGCCAATTTCCTTTTTTGTCTCGCCACCCCTGGGTCCATATCGGCTCCCTTGCCGAAGACGGGACGAATCTTGAGGTCGGCCAAATCGTTAATATTCAGGCATCCGACGGGACTTGGATCGCCAGAGGCCTGGTCAATCCCGGTAGCCGGTTGCGCGTTCGGCTTTACACGTGGGACCCTCAGGAGACAATCGACGAGGCGTTTTTGAGCTCTCGAATCGACCACGCAATCGCCCGGCGGCGGTTGACGGGCACGCCTGCATCCGACACGGCTGAACGGTTGATTTTTAGCGAGTCCGATAATTTGAGTGGTCTGATTGTCGATCGTTATTGCGATTACCTGAGTGTGCAAATCACCTCGGGGGCTCTGAATGCTTATCGCGACGCGATTCTTGATCATCTGCAGAAAACGCTCTTACCTCGTGGGATTTGTTTGCGAATCGACGAAAAAACGGCTTCAAACGAAGGAATGGAGCAGATCGAGTCCTGGGAAAGAGGAGGTGCACCGGAAGGTCCCATTCTTTTCCGCCAAAATAACTTGTCGCTCAACGTTGACTTGCTTGAAGGCCAAAAGACCGGCACCTATCTCGACCAACGTAGCAATCACGCTGCTGCGGCGACTTACATGCGAGGTCGACGTGTGTTGGATGTCTGTTGCTACGCAGGGGGCTTTGGATTGGTCGCTGCGGCTGCCGGTGCGGCGGAAGTGGTCGGGCTGGACGGAAGCGCCAAGGCGCTCGAGCAAGCGGTTGCAAACGCCGAACGCAACGGCATCACAAACATGAGCTTTGTTCGCGGAGATTGTTTTGATTACTTGGCCGCAGCAGCCGAGGCGGGAGAAAAGTTCGATGCCGTCATCCTCGATCCACCCCGATTTGCCGGTTCTCGGCACCAAATCGAATCCGCGCTGCGGGCTTATCAGCGGCTCAATAGCTCAGCGGTCGACCTGCTTCCTCCAGGTGGGGTATTGGTAACGTGCAGCTGTTCTGGCCGCGTATCTCGGAGTGATTTTTTAAACATGCTTTGTGCGGTTGCCCGCCGTCGTGGCAGAAGCATTTCTATTTTAGAAAGTCACGGAGCGTCACCTGATCATCCGATCTCCGTTTCGTGTCCCGAGACCGACTATCTAAAATGCGTTATTTGTCAAGTAACGTGATGATTCCTTCTTAAGGGAGGTCCAGGTTTTCTGCGGGACTTGTCATCAGTGTCTATAATGCCTCACTAGCTGCCGATAGCTGAAAAAGCAGAATCATCCCTCATCTAGCAACCGATTGTGTTTCAAATCTTTTCTTCGCCTCGGAGCTCCGCATGAGCGGCGTCACGGTCAAAATTCTTCACGGTGCCGATCGCGGTAAAATGTTCCACGATCTTTCGCCGCCTTTGACGATTGGTCGCGAAGAAGGGAATTCGATCCAGCTCAATGACGAACGCGTCAGTCGTTGTCATTTTAAGATTCAGCGTGATAACGACCGCTTGGTTTTAACCGACTTGGACAGTACCAACGGCACCAAAGTGAACGGTAGCGAATGCCAGCTCAAGATTCTGCGACACGGTGATCTGATCGCTGTCGGCAGAACCTTGATGCTGGTCGGTACCGAAGCACAAATCGCCGCGAGAATGGCGGCGATGAGCGCTGGCGGGGCCGCCCAGGGGCCAACGCTTTCGCACGACTTCATGAGCCATGACAGTTCCCTGTTGATGGAACTCAGTGGCGGAAATCCAGACAGCCCCAAGCCACGTCACGGACTGCTCGCTCTCTCCGAACCACCATCCCTGCCCGATCGTATGTCGCCTGGCCAAGCGGCACAACTTTGCGAAATCCTGGAATACCTTCAGTCTCGCATCCACCGATTGATCGAAGGTGCAAAAATCGACGACTCAGGCGGCCAAGTTCAACTGGGGCTTGAGCCATGGCAGCAATTGCTCGACGTGCAAGCGAGACTTGGCTCGCTCGTTCGACAAATTGCAGATCCTTGATTTAGATCTATCAATTGCTGTTTTACCAGTTTTCATCAAGCGGAAACCGTTGGACTTAGCGGCGCCACAATGACCCATCGTTGTCGGTCTGCTAAGTTTGAAGCTCTCGGCGTCGTCGCCTGAATGTTCTTTTGCAATGGAATGTGTTTGCCATGTCCGCATCGCCTATGTCACTTGCCACCGCATCCGATTCCATCGTGACGCCACGCCCCTTCACGCACCTGCATTGCCACAGCCACTACAGCTTGCTTGATGGTGCCAGCGACATTGGCAAGCTTGTCAAAAAGGCAAAAGAATATGGCATGAACTCGCTGGCGCTAACGGACCACGGCAACCTTCACGGGGCGCTGGAGTTCTATCGAAAAGCGAAAGACAATGGCATTAATCCGATCATCGGATACGAAGCCTACATCGCGCCAGGAAGTCGGCACGAACGCGGGAACGCGGGCAGCAGCAAAGAAGCCAGCTACCACCTGACGTTACTCGCACAGAATCGCACGGGTTTCCGCAATCTTGTCAAGCTTGCATCGGCGGCAAGCCTCGAAGGTTTTTACTTCAAGCCAAGAATCGATAAGGAAATCCTCAAGGCCCACAGCGAAGGAATTATCTGCTTGTCCGGGTGCGTTAGCAGTGAATTTAGCCGCGCGGTACTGAAAGGAATCGATACCGCCGAAGCCGAGAAAGAAGCTCGCGAAGTCGCAGGGTGGTTCCATAACTTATTTGGCGATCGATACTTCATCGAAGTGATGAACAATGGTGTCGAAATCCAACGGATGCAGTTGGAAGGCGCGGTCGAGATCGCCAAACGGCTTGGCTTGCCCGTCGTCACGACAAGCGATACGCATTACGTCAATGAAGATGATGCGGAAGCTCAAGACATCATGTTGTGCATCAGCACGGGACGATTTCGCACTGATACCACGCGGATGAAGATGGATGGAAATCAATACTTCCTCCGTAGTCCAGAACAGATGTATGAGAAATTTCCAGGGCTAGAAGATGCCGTCGCGCGAACCCAGGAAATCGCTGACTCGGTCGATATCGACTTACAACTCGGCAAATACTACTTCCCCAATTTTGACTGTCCACAAGAAAAGAGACCCATCGATTACCTTCGCGAACTTTGCATCGAAGGTTTACTCGAACGTTATGAAGGTCAAGCGCATCGCATTGTCAATGGCAAGCTAAGCGAAGAAGTGATGCAGCGACTCGACCGCGAACTGGGGGTGATCGAGAAGCTTGGATTCCCAACCTATTTTTTGATCGTCTGGGACTTCGTCAATTACGCCCGCAGCAAGGGCATTTGGGCAACGGCAAGAGGCAGCGGCGTCGGCGCGATCGTCTGTTATGCACTTTACTTATCACACGTTTGTCCGCTGCAATATGATTTGCTGTTCGAGCGATTCCTCGACGAAAGCCGTATTGAGCCGCCAGATATTGACATCGACTTTGACAAGGATCGTCGCGGTGAGGTGATCCAGTATGTCAAGGAGAAATATGGTCACGAAAACGTTTGCCAAATCGGGACGTTCGGAACGCTCGCCGCTCGCGCCGCGATCAAAGATACCGGTCGCGCTTTAGGAATTCCGCTGGTTCGCGTGAACCAGATCACGGAGATGGTGCCCGATGAATTAAAGATCACACTTCCCAAGGCACTGAAGCAAAGCGAAGACCTAAAACGTGCCTATGAGGGTGATCCTGAGATTCGCGAGTTGCTCGATCTGGCGATGCGAATTGAGGGGCTGGCGCGAAACGTGGGAACTCATGCCGCGGCCGTCGTTATCGCCGATAAGCCGCTGACGGAATACGTTCCGGTTTGCCGAGTCTCTGGCAAGCAAGATGTGATCACGCAGTGGCCGATGGGCGACGTTGAAGCCGCAGGTTTGCTCAAGATGGACTTCTTGGGGCTTCGCAACCTGACGATCCTCAGCAAAGCGGTGTTGCTGATTGAGCAAACGACGGGGCAGGTCATCGATCCGCTGAAGTTTCCGCTCGATTGCAAGAAAACCTATGCGTTGCTTCAGCGTGGGGAAACGAAAGGCGTTTTTCAGCTTGAGTCCGGAGGCATTCGCGATCTTTTGCAGCGAATGAAGCCTGACCAGTTCACCGACATCATCGCAACCAATGCGCTTTATCGTCCGGGGCCGCTGGAAGGCGGAATGGTCGATGATTATGTGAATATCAAGCACGGACGTCAACAACCGGAATACAAGCATCCGGTGTTGAAAGAGATTCTTGGTGAGACCAACTCGATCATGGTCTACCAAGAACAGGTCATGCGGATCATCAACCGCCTTGGCAATATCCCGCTCGCATCGGCGTACACCGTCATCAAGGCGATCAGCAAGAAGAAAGAATCGCTAATCAATCAGAACCGCGAAAAGTTCTTGGAAGGTTCTGTTTCCAACGGTCTGAAGATAGAAGATGCCGAAGAAATCTGGAGTCTGATCCAAAAATTCGCGGGTTATGGTTTCAATAAAAGTCACAGTACCGCGTATGCGTTGATCGCTTATCAGACCGCTTATCTAAAGGCAAACTACCCCGTCGAGTTCATGGCGGCGCTTTTGTCGAGTGATATTACCGGGCGTAACTTCAAGCATAAAGATGCACTTGTCGAACACATGGAAGACTGCGACCGAATGGGAATCGATGTCGTCAATCCCGACGTCAACCAAAGCGATGTCGATTTTGCGGTCTCCGAAGGTAGGATTTTGTTTGCGATGTCCGCCATCAAAGGCTGTGGTGGTTCGGCGGCCGAAGCCATTGTCGTGGCAAGAAAGAAAAGCGGTCCGTTCAGCGATATTTATGAGTTCTGCGAACGAGTGGATGTTCAAGCCTGCAATCGTTCCGCCATCGAAACCTTGATCAAAGCAGGCGCAATGGACACCTTCGGTGCCGAGCGAGGGCAATTGGTCGCGGCGGTCGACAAAGCGTTACAGGTTGGTGCCGCTGCGATGGCGGACCGCAAGAGTGGGCAGGTAAGTCTGTTCGGAATGTTCGACGAAGAGCCTGCCACCGGCGTTGAAGTAAAGAAAGTGACGCTGCCTGATGTTCCGCCGTGGACAGACAAACAAAAATTGCTTGCTGAAAAAGAGGTTCTTGGGTTCTATCTGGATAGTCATCCGATGGCCGAGTACGAACCGAAGTTGTCTGCGTTTCGTTCGCACACGACCGATCAGTTGACGGACGTTAAAGAACGTTCCGAAGTGCTGATCGGCGGCATGATCGGATCGATCAAATTCGCTCATACCAAGAACGGCAAGCCCGGTGCGCCATCGAAATACGCAAACTTCGACTTGGAGGATATGCAGGGCGTTGTCCGGTGCATCCTTTGGCCGAAACAGTTTGCTCACCAGGGCGAAGCGGTGCAGCCCGACGCGGTGGTACTTGCTCGCGGCGTTTGCGACCGTCGTGGCGGTGGCGATGAGGTCAACCTTGTCATCAATGAACTGATTCCGCTGGATCAACTTGACGGCAAGTACACCCGTGGGCTTCGCATTGAATTGGATGAGGGCCAGCATAACGACGAGACAATGACGAGGCTTCGTGAGATCATTCGCGGTTATCCGGGTTATCAGGATCTGCTGTTTTCGCTGCGCATTGATTCAGGGGAAGTCGTCCACGTAAAAAGCGGCAAGTTTCAGGTTCAAGTCACTCCTGAGATGCGATCTCGCCTCGACGATTTGCTCGGTACTGGCTCGTATCGCTTGATGATGTCTCGCCCGCAACCGTCCGCTGGTGGTGGAAGACGTTAAAAGGTCATCTTCAGCACCTCGCGAAGTGCAAAGGATGACAACGCCGGGTAGCGTAGGTCGTCGATGCTCACCAAACTATGAAGCGTATCGTTTGTGACGCTTCCATTTCGCAATCATCTCAGCACAAAAACTGAAACATGAATTCCGTACGACATGACTTGGTAGTTCTTGGTGGTGGGCCGGCGGGATATGTGGCTGCGATTCGCGCCGCGCAGCTTGGAATGAACGTCGCCTGTATCGACGAGAATTCTCGCTTCGGCGGTACCTGTCTTCGCGTCGGCTGCATCCCGAGCAAGGCACTGCTGGAATCAAGCCACCTTTATGAAGAAGCCAAGCATCGCTTCGCCGATCACGGATTGACCGTGTCGGGATTGCAGATGGATTTGTCGACGATGATGAAGCGGAAAGAAAAGATCGTCGATACGTTGACTGGCGGCATCGACGTGCTTTTCAAACAACGCGGCGTGACGGCTTACCGTGGACGCGGAAAATTTCGCGACATCGAATCGATTGAAGTGACTGGCGAACAAGGCACAACATTAGTGCAAGGCGATCGCTTTTTGATTGCCGCCGGCAGCCGTCCCGCGTCGCTTCCAAACATTGAAGAAGACGGCGACCGAATCGGCAACAGCACGACGGCTTTGTCATTTCCTGATGTGCCCAAGCGACTCATTGTCATCGGTGGTGGATACATCGGTCTTGAACTCGGCAGCGTCTGGAATCGACTCGGCAGCGAAGTCATTGTTCTCGAAGCACTTGATCGGATTCTGCCCGGGATGGATTCGGAACTTGCGCAGCTCGCTCATCGCACGTTCAAGAAGCAGGGAATGGACTTCCGCACCAAGACGATGGTCGCTTCGGCTAAACGTGACGGTGATCAGTGCATCGTCGAAGTCCAGGGTGGGGAGCCCATTCATTGCGATCGCGTGCTTCTTGCCACCGGACGTGTTCCAACCACCGGTGGCATCGGTCTGGACGTGATCGGAATTCCCACCGACCGTCGCGGCTTTATCGCGGTCAACGAAGATTTCCAGACCGAGGTCAAGCATGTTTATGCGGCTGGTGATTGCATCGGTGGCATGATGTTGGCTCACAAGGCCATGGAGGAGGGAATCATCTGCGTCGAGCGAATGGCTGGGATCCCAAGCCATATGAATTACGACGTCATTCCCGCGATCATCTACACGCACCCCGAGATCGCATCGGTCGGCAAAACGGAAGATCAACTAAAGGAAGCGGGCGTTGATTATCGCAAAGGCATTGGTCCGTTTGGTGCCAACGGCCGCGCCAGAACGCTTGGCGAGACCGAAGGCCGAGTCAAAATATTGGCGGATCGAAAGACCGACCGTGTGTTGGGTGTTCACATTATCGGCGTGCGTGCCGGAGACTTGATCGCCGAAGCCGCGACGGCGATGGAGTTCGGCGCCAGCAGCGAAGACATCGCACGTACATGTCACGCGCACCCAACGCTTGCCGAAGCGATCCACGAAGCGGCTTTGGCCGTTGATGATCGTGCGATTCACACCGCCTGAAAACTTAAAAGAGGCTCTTCCGCAGAATCTGTGGGTACAAACCCGCTCAAAACCGAGTTTGCATCAGCAAATGACGGCATTTTTGAGCGAAAACATCAAGGTTGGAAGT